>JFJP01027304.1_pt1 | contig 14591 bp, 21 predicted proteins | sample 431651 | NCBI WGS metagenome assembly JFJP01 (sample SAMN02602958, study PRJNA72255) | Microbial mat metagenome, whole genome shotgun sequencing project. | biome: fresh water; feature: sink hole; material: water; isolation source: purple microbial (photo- and chemosynthetic) mats found in...
TTATTAACAACGAAAAATTTTGGTACTAGTTCATTCTACCCTCCCAGATATTTAATATTATATATGAAAAAAATTAAAAAAAAATTTAAAAATTTAGGTTTGCATAAAAATTTTTTGGAGAGTTACAAATGAATAATTTTTTTTATATTTCTTTTAGTTACAACTATATACTTTATTGTACAAATTTTTATTTGAAAAATATCGGGGGGGGGTAGAATGAACTAGTACCAAAATTTTAATTAAAACGTAAAAAATAAATGAAAAACTGTTTGCTTTTTAACCTTATCGGGATTTTTGCGTTTGAAGGAATAGATTTTAAAGTTTAAAAACAATTAATGTAAAAAAATCGATTGGAATTGTTGTAAAAGGAAATCTGAAATTTAAAAGACTGAATTTTTTTGTCTATTATTGTTTATTAAGAATAAAAAATATCAAAAATCATATTATTTTAAAAAAAAAAAAATTATTATTTAATTTTTTTTCTTTATACAATTTACCTCAACATATATTATATTTACTATTATGAATTTAGAAACAAACCCCAAAGCTGGTTTCATTCTTTTTTTTTCTTCAACACCTCATAATTTTTTAAAATAGTTTATAAAAAATTGTGCCCTGAGTCGAATGATGATGATGACTATTTAAGAATGAATAATCCCAAACATCCATCCCATGATTCTGTCAATAGAATTCTTGGATGTGATGATTTTTCAATTAAAAACCCCTCATTTTCACATAAATCCATTGAGAACTCTCCTGCTCGAACCGCTTCCATCAAAACAAAAGATTCCCAAATTCAAATAGTTCGAAGAAATATTGGAGAGGAACCTGTATTGTTATTTATATGAGACAAGTTATTTTTATTTTTTTATAAAGGTTAATATAAGAAAAGATGAATTGGATTCCCATTTAAATTATGAGAAGATGTGCATAGTTGTGGCTGAGAATCATGCAAGAAATTCACAAAATAAGACTTATGGATTAATGGAAGCGTGTTGTGAAGTTGAATCTGGATATCATTTTTGTTGTGGAACAAGTTCCAAATCGGGGTTTGAAAAATTTGGTGTTGGAATCACATTGTATTTCAAATTTTTGAAATATTTGTTGTATTTTTTCCTTTTTTTTATGATAATATCCTTGCCAATAATGTATTTGAACGTTGAAGGTTTATTTAAAACTTTTTATTTATTTAATTCATTATCGATTTTAGCCGCGATTAATAACCATTTTCTGAAAATCACCTCTTATTCGCATGTGCTTTTCACCACAACCTTAGGCTCATTAGGCTATAATTCATTAATATGTGGTCAAAGTAGTAGCTTCAGCAATAATGGAACAATTTCTTTTGATTGTGGAGAAGGTTATCTTTATAATAGTCCTACTACATTTGCTCTTATAAAATCGAAAAACGTTCAAATTGATGGATGTTCATATTTGAATGAGGTCTGAATAATTTTTCTCAACATCTCTTAATTTTTTTTACAAAAGAATGATTTGGATACAACATGTAATAATCAAAACATTTTTTTTCAAATGTACAATCAAAGCTGCCATAATAAAACTTCATGTTCATTTCAAATAAACCCAGAATTTTTTTTGAAAACACCTCAATGTACAGAAAAATTTAGCACTTCTTACGCTTATTTCAATTCATTTTGCCAACAAAATTTGTTGAATCTTTCTTTTGGATATACGATTCAGAGATCTTGGATTTCAATAGTTATCATTGGTTGTGATGCAGTGATTGTTTTAGCTTATATTTTTATGCTTATTTCGTAATTTATTTTAAAATGAATTCAATTTATTTAAAGAAAACTCAGTTTAAAAGTTTCTCAGGATAAAGCAATCAATAAAGTTTTGAGGAACTCATTGTCACCTTCTTTATTTAGCTTAGAAATTTCCAATTTCCCGAAGAATTTAGATAAGGAAACTTTGATTGTCGATTTGAGGAAACATTTAGAAAAAACTTTGATAGAAAGCAAAAAAAATAAGGAAAAATTCCAAATTGTTGATATTCAATTACAAGAAAGAAATCTGGTCATTGGTTTGGAGGATGAAAAAGGCACTCTAATAAAAAAAGTCCGTAAAAAACGCTTTTATTTTTATATTTAATTTCTATTTAGAGAAATAAATTGATGAGGGATTGGGCAAAAAAATATGATAAAAAAAAAGACTTACCTGAATTTGTGCATTTATCCACCTTGAAAAAGTTTCTTGAAAGCATTCAGCCAATTAAAAGTTTCAAATTTAGAATTTAATTTTAATTTGTTTCATTTATTTAAATGTTTAGTTCTAGAAATGGCAAAAAAGGATTTGTTGAAAATTGAAAATATCGATATGAAAGCGAAAAAAGTTGAAGAGAAAATAATAAAAAACGAAAAATATTTCACAATGAGATTTAAAAGAGCTTGGGTAACTTTTGAAACTATCACTCAAAGGGATATGGCTTATGATTATTATTTTAGCACATCTTTTGATAGATGTTTAGCTAAAATCTGCTGTCAGTTATGTTGTGGAGATGATAATAAAAAAAAGTAAAAAACCTCATTTCTAAAAAAATTTTTTTTTATTTCTGTTGAAAAATAAAGGTTTCATCACAGAGAATTAATCTTTAAAAACGCTCCAGATCCAACAAATATTTTATGGCTCAATTTAGATATTAGTAAATTATCAAAATTATTTCGAAGATTGCTGAGCATTATTTTAACAATTATTTTGCTTATTGGATGTAAGATTATTTACACTTATAAAGAAATTATATTTGTTTGAATAGCTATGAGTTTGATTCTTTATATAAAAATTGAACAGCAGAAATATCTTGGAAATTATCCATCAGTGGATTGCTCTGAACATGAAAATATCAATAAACAAGATGTTTTTAAAATTTTTTTTAAGGAAACTCTAATTTTTTTAAATTTATAGGTGGAGAATGAATATTTATCGAATGTTAAAATTGGATTATTGGAATGCTACTGTAAAGAAGATCTTTCTGAAAGATTATATGAAAATTTCGATATAAATGGAAATAATTTAGAATTATGCTATTATTGGTTCGAAAGGAAAATTTTTATTGATGGATTGCCTTTTGCGATTGTGCTTTTGATTATGTTTATTAACATTATCATTCAAAAGCTTTTTCAAGGTATTTTTATATTACTTATCAGATTTTCTGAAATATGGAAAAGTTCTGAGCCGATTTGAAAGGCAAAGATATTTTTCAACAGAATTGGCTTCAAGAGTTTTTAAAATTTTCGTGGCACAATTCTTAAACACTGTAAATGATAATGATTAAATTTTATTTATTTTCTGAAATTAAAGGCAATCATCATGTTGGTCATGAATATAAGATTTGGATCTTCAGGCTTTTGGGGACTATTGCAAACTATGATAAAAGGAAAATATTATGATATCAATCCTTTATGGTTTGAAGGTGTTGGCACTGTCATTCTTCTTACCATGTTTATTAATATTTTCAGCACTCCATTTATCGTTCTCTTCTATCATTTAATTCGTTTATGTTTTCGAGGAATAGATCAAGGTTTTATTAATAAATATAATTAAGAATTATTAAAAAATAAACGGAAAGGATGCAGATGCGATAGAAGAAAATCTAAGAAGAAAACTCAATCAAGCTATGAAAATTTATATTTAGGACCAGAGTTCATGATAGATTTTAGATATGCACAAGTATAAAACTCTAACTATATGAAATTCTTAAATTATTTTTATTTTACAAAGATTTTAACATCAGTTTTTGTCTGTTTTCTTTACAGTTCAAGCCTTCCTCTTTTATATTTTACTACATTCTTCCAACTGTTTATTATGTATTGGATGGATAAAATATTCTGTTTCCTTTCCATAATTTTATCTTATTTGATCTATTTTTTATTTGTAAAAAGTGTTGCGTGTTTGCAGATTACCAAAAAATTTAGATGAAAGAATTGAGAGATATGTCACAGATGTGATGTATGTGATTTTGATTCTGCATATTTTGTTGGCGATTTGGATCTACGGAAATGCAACTGTCTTTCCTGAGGTAAATAAAATTCAAGTTTTCGATTAGAAAGCATAATCTTGCATTTATAAAAAGAGTGTCGAGCTGAAATTCTTGGATAAATATAAGCAATACTTCAATGATTACTTTAATTTCAGTGAAACCGATTATTTCGAAACTTTCAAAGCAAGAGTTCTGAAATCACAAAATTTTATCTTATTTCTTCTGCTTATTTTTCTGATTTGTTATTTGTTAGTTGGGTAAAGAATTTTTTCTGCTAATTGTCTTAAAATTAGATAAACTATTAAGATTTTTCTTATGGAGACCTTTAAAGAAAGTTTTTTCATTATGTATAGCAGAATATACATTCAAAGGGTTTTTCTCAATAAAAAATAAATTAGCCAAATTGAACTATTTTAGAGGTCACACATTTTATTTTAAAATTGAATTGATTAATAAAAAAAAATTTAAGTGATGACAATTGAGCAATTAAACAGAGAATTGCTTTTATGCAAAATTACTTTGTACGAAAAAGAAAGTATTCTTAAACCTGAATACAAGGAGTTTTTATTGAAAAGAATCACTTTGATTGATCAAGAATTAAAATGGAGAGTAGCCCAGGGTAAATCCCAGATGGAATTCAAATTCATTGGTCTTCCGTCCTATGATCTCAGAGTAATTTTTGTAATTTCTTTTTTTAAATTAAATAAAATTTCAGGAAAACCCAATTTTTAAAGACATTTATGCAATAGATGAATTTATCCTATAAATATAATTAGTTGCCCCAAAAAATTTTTATTAATAAATGAAATATTTCTCAAAATTTATCCAATAATTATTACATTAATATATATATATGCAACTTTCATCCTTTAAAGCAGTAATTGATTCCATGTTTCAGATATCTCGAATCATTTTTCATCACATAAAGACTTCCATTTTTCATATTCCATAAAAAATTTCATTTAGATTTTCGTATTCTCAGCGAGTTTAATTCTCATAGAACAAGTTTAAGACTTAAACCAATAATAACAACTCAACTCCAAAAGCTTAAAAATCAAACAAATGACTTGCAATTCTATGATTGGAAGATTTAGTTTTTTGAAATAGTTTCAATTCTCGTCATAAATGAAATCAAAAGTAGAAAAAATTTGGGGAGGATTAAAAAAAAGCTCCATCTCAATTTTTTTCTTTTAGGAATATTAAAATCGTATTAAAGAGAAGAAGGATGAAGTCATAATTCAAAATCAACTTAAAAACTATATATTAATGAAAAAATATTATTTTTTGGGTCTTTCCATATTTAAAAAAAAATTAATATTTGCAAATAGCTAGCTGTTCAAAGAAATTGAATTTTCAAAATTTACTAAATTTTTGAGGAAAACAAAAGAATTTTTTTTAAAAAATAAGCGAGAATGCCTTTACTTTTGGTGGATGTTAAAACTTTAATGAATGATTTCTCTGAAAACCCTTGGGATTTTAATTCTTTAGAAGACAATGTAAAGAGATTTGTTGATTGTGCAAAAAACGCTGGTTTTTCGATAGAGATCATCGCCAATTCTCATTATGTTAAGAACCCTTCAATTTGGAAAGAAAAACAATTACAAATTCTGAAAGAAAATGAAGAATATTTCAAGCAAAAACCTTACAACTATGATTTATTGATCACCAATTTATTTTCTTTGCTCGGGGTAAAAGTTTTTTATCCAGTAAATAATTCAAGAATAGAAGTGTTAGCATCATACGCTTCAAATAAAAAGGCTCTAATTCTTAGCAAATCGAAAAAATTAGCTCAATCAAAGGAAAATGATTATAGATTATACAGAGATTTTTCGATTGATTCAGAAAAACATGTTCTTATTTTAGAAAAAGCAATAATTCCTGGAGAATTTAAACATAATGTCAACATTAAAATTTTAAAAAAATACGTATTTTCAGATCGATGGGCAGATATTTTTCTTGGTAATAAGTTTTCCTATACAAAATCAGCTGTAGGACTTCTAAAAGAATTTAATAACCCACATATAATGATAAGACCTTTACGACAAGCCCTTTATAAGCATCTAAAAATCAATCAAACTATTCATGAAGGATTTGTTTCTTTTGAAAATGGGGTTTTTTTATGGAAAGAAGAAAAAATTCAAGCTGATGAAAAATTCAGCTTTTTATTATTGAAACCTGATAAGGCGATTGATTATTTTTTCCCAGAAATAAATGATTTGATTGATCATTTAAATGAAGTAGATTTGAAATATCATATATATTGCGTTGTTTCAGTGATTTTGGAAATCTGCAGCGTGGCTCTTGAAACCACATTGTTTGAATTAATGAAGACATATTTACCAAACTTTTTAAAAGGCTTTTCAACCGAAGATTTTATCAAAAAACAAAAAAAAGTGTTGTTTGAGAAAAAATGTGATGAAGATTTGAGTAACCAAAGCGATTCTGAAGAAGAAAAAGATTCATATAGGGAAGAGGAATTTAAAGAGAATCAAAGTAATGAAAATGATTTAAAATTAATAGAAAAAGGAAAAAATTGGATTTGCAAAAGATGCCATAAAAATTTCTTTATAAGTGATCGTGAAACATCGTTTCATCTATCAAAAGATTGGGACTTGCCAAAAAGATGTCGGATGTGTAGAAGAATCAGGAGATATGAAAGAAATAATATGTTTAAAAACCCGGAAAAAAAAATTGTTCAAGAAATGGTTTTAGATGTGTATAGACAGGGTGAAGAGATTAAAAAAGTTTTCAAAGGATTGAATAAGAAAGAAAAAATTCAAATTTATAATTTAAATACAAACACATAAGTGTTTAGCTTTTAAACTTTAGTGTTGCAAAGAAAATTTAAAATGCATTGTTTTTAATTCAAAACATTTTATAAAGAAAAAGAAAATATTTTTTTTTAACAGACTTGAAGATAAATTCCACAAATTAGAAATGGATTATCTAATAAAACATTTAAAGCTTAATTTTATTTAAGAAAAAAATGATAGACGAAGAAAAATAAAACAATATTTAGCATTTTACAAAACATTTGAAATTCTTCAATGTAATTTCTTCACAATATCGAATTTCCTCTTGATTGCTCTCCTGTTCTATTAGTTTCTCCACTAATTTCAAAACCCCCAAAATTTCTTCATTGAATTCATATTGGAAACCTTTCTTTTTGAAATCTTGAAGAAAAATGATTGCTTTTTTCGAGCTAATTCCAACTTTCATCAAGAGACTTAAAACCACTAAAAAAAAGTTCCACACATCATTGAAAATGGGATTATGAAAGACTTCGACAAAAAGAGGAGGTCTATATTTGAGATTTCCTTGTGGACTGAAAACTTCTTCATATGGAGAATGGTTTTTGGAAAGCCCAAAATCAATGATTTTGATGAGGTGAGTTTCAGGATTGATCAATATGTTCTTGATATTGAAATCTCTATGAATGATTTTTTTTTCATGCAAATAAATTAGAGCATCATAGATTTGTGAGAGAATGTATTGGGCGGCATGTGAGTCATATTTGTGTTTGATAAGAAATTCATCCAATCTTATTGATTCAAAGAATTCTGTGACAAGAATGTAGCATCCTAAATCGAAATCTTCATAAAATGAGTTGAATTTGATGATGTGGGAATGTGACAAATTTGAGAGGATCTTATGTTCATTTTTGATCTTTATTTGTTTAATTGAATAAATTAAAATTTTCGAAAATATATACCAAAAAAATTTGTTCTTCATCTTTTGTATAATAAACTTTTGCTGCAAATATTTCATTTGTTTCTTTGACTCTGATTTTGAAAACTTCACCCTGCATTCCCTAAATTTAACTGTTATTCACAATTAAAATAAATAATTTCATACTCTTCCAATTTTTTCGATTAATTCATTTTTCAATGAAAACTCTTTAGGTGCCAAAATTAGTTCATTTTTTGAAGTATGCTCATAAAATTCAGACTTTAAAACTTCTCTTTTGGTCTTCACAGCAATTTTTACTATAAAATAAGAAAGTTTTATTTATACTGTGTGAAATTTTTTTTTTGTTTACTATTGTTTTGTTCTCGAAATCGGCTGATAGGATCGCTTCGCTCCATGACCTCATCAAATATGATGGGCTGAGACGAAAGAGTTTTTAGAAAATTAGGGACGATTCTTAAAGGTTTGATGCAACGGTTTGTTTTCATGGTTAGTTTTTTTGAATTCATTTGTGATTTTTATATTATTATTATTCTGAACTTTTAGCTTTCGTAGAAAGCGTAATATCTGCAATTGTTTAGTGAATGGGAGATATTAATTTGAACTTTATCATAAATTATTGGAAAAATTGGTTCATGGTTTGAAACTGAATAATTTCCATATATTTCGAATTAATGTTATGATATATATTATATATATTCAAATCATTTTTAACAAATGAAAATATTATTTTTCCTTAAAACCCAGATAAAATAAAGCAAGAATCAAAGAAATTCTTGGTTTTCACCAAAAAGAAAATCCCAATATCTTTTATTTTATTTTTTTTTTAAAAAAATGAGTTTTGACTGAAATTATTTTAAAATTTTTAAAAAAATCAAGAAAATTTAGAAATTTTGATTAAGAAAACTATATTATATATAAAATCAAAGTTTTTGCTAAAATTTCTTAGATATCATATAATTATTCATAAAACCATTAATTCAAATAAAAAATCCGATCCTTTTTCGATATCGAACAAATGGCACTCGATAAAAGTTTTTTTAATTATTATTTTAGAAATTAAAATGATAAGTTTAAAAATGGTGTTTTTTTTTATGAAAATTCTTTCTTCTTAAATCTATATTATTTCACTAATTTTTTCCTCTAAAACCTTCATCTTCTCGAAAAATCCCTTTAAATTTGTAACAAAACTCATTTCAACTTTTTCCAATAAAAGTTTGTTTTCTTGTAATTTTTCTTTGATTTTCTTTTCATTTTCTTTTAAATTATTGATTTCATTTCCTGTTTTCCCACTTTTTTCATGCATGTATTTCAAACATTCCAGTTTTTCTACGATTTCTGGCAATTCTGAAGCTATTTTCTGAGCTTTCATGAATTTCTCATAAAGTTCTTGAATTTTTTTAAAATCATTATCAGAATAAACCAGTTCATTGTTTTTCCTCAATATTTGGTCGAGTTCTGCGTTAATCACCTGAATTTTCCTTGCGTTCATTTCTAATTTCTGAGGAATTAGCCCATTTGCTAATTTATGAAGCTCTTCTATTTTTTCAACAATGTTCCCCTCCATCTATTAAATTATATAGGGATTTTCTCTGTTTATAATTTATAAGAAATGTTAAATAAAATTGATGTATAGCTAGCTAGCTATACACGAAGATTAAAAGTTTTATCGTCAGCTATACACCAACGATTAAAAGTCAGATATAGATAATTTTTTTCATAAATTTTTAATTTATTCAAAAATTACATTGATGTCTTTGCCAATGCCCACAGTTTTTTCCATAAAATTTAACCTATATTCTAATTCTTTAAATTTCTCCAAATTCATGATATCTTTTTCTTTTTGAGGGATCAGAACTTCAATTTTAATGTTTTCTATCTCTTGAGGAGCATTATTTTCTTTAGAGGGTAAATTTTTTCCGAAAGTCTTAGAAATAAAAAAAAAATTAAGAAGAGAAAAAATATAAAAAAAACATCAATTTTTGAAAATAGGTTTTCAAGAATTTTGGCTTGTTTTTGTTGATCAAGAAAATTTAGGTTTTGTTGAAAATTAGCTTGATTCTGAAAGCAATTTGACAAAATACTCTCAATACCTTTTGTTTTAGCGATTCCCATCATTTCATTTTCCAATTGTTGAATTTCTTTCAATAGATTCAATTCTTCATCATCAGAACTTCCTTTGAAGAGTTTTTCCTTTTCAGCCAAAAATTCTACTTCTTCCTTTAAATCAAAAAGCTCAGCTTTTAAGCGATTTAACCGTTCTTCGTTGGTTTCAATATATCCATCAGTTTTTTCAGGTTTTTTCTTATAAATTGTATAGGTTTGATCAGTTTCCTTTTTCAAAGGATCTCCAGGAATAAACTTATCATTCATTTGATCGAAATCCAATTCGGGATCTGGTGATTCATAGCAATCCTGAGGAGGCTTTATGTTGCTCATTGAAATTGAAATTTATTTATATTTTAACTATTTTGATTTTTTTTACAAAATTTTTATTAAATTTTTTTAATAATTATTTATTTTCATTTATTTTTTTATGGATTTTATCAAAAAAACTTTAAAATTATTTTATTTTTTGTTTAAAGATTTATATTCAAAGACAAAGAAACAAGGAAAAAATCATTGGTTTTTCGCTTTTTAAAGATCATCTGGATCATTATTCTTATAAAACTCCAGAACTGGACCCATTGTTAAAAGATTTTCTAAAGAATCCATATAGTTTTTTTCTTTATAAGCACTTTTCCCGAAAATTTCAAAACAATTGTTTTTTTCTTCTAAAACATTGCATTCAATCAAGAGTTTATACCCACATTTTTTCAAAATTTCGCATAGTAGATAATTCTCTTCAATAGGAACCATTGTATTATATTTCTTCTTTTTTTTTCCTTGTGTTTGAATAGACTTTTGTTCTGCGGTTTTCCTCCACATTCTTTCATTAATTGTGATGAAGATACCACTTTCACTTCTCTCATCTGGGTCATAAATAGTGGCTTTTAATCCGATTGGAATAGAATCAAATCCCAATAAATTTAATGTTAAAGGCTGTTTTTTCTTTTCACCTAAAATTTTTTTGTTATTTTTTTTGATTAATATTTTTCAAAAAAACCCAAAATTGTGCGAAAATATCCTATTGATTCCATTGAATAAAAATTAATCGAATTATCGTCAAAACGATCATAATCATCTGGATCCAATTCTATAAAATAATTGCAGAAATTACAAATTAATTTATAAATGAAACCTTTTTGAAAAACTTCTAAATGATAAGAATTCAAAATAATAGAATAAATCATAATTTTATCAAATGAATCCATTTTATTATGCAAAACACCATATTTCTTCCATAAATTTTCAATTGGAAATACTGTTTTGCCCCTTGCATTCACCTTTTTTTTCTGAGGTGCTTAAAAATGAAAATGTCTAAAAAAATAGATTCATTTTAATTAAAAAAAACCATGCGTTTCAAAACTGTTTTTTAAAGAAATTTCCAAATTTTCAGCTTGCAAATTCTCAAAAAGCTTATAAACTCGAAATTTTTGAAAATCATCCCATATTTTCATTTTCAAGATTGTGATGGCTTTCTCCTTAAATAAATCCTCATATTTATTGATTCCTTCTTCTTTTAGCCAATTGTTCCAAAAATCTATTATGTTTTCCAGTTTTTCAAATAAGAATTTTTGGTCGAGAATTTGGACTCCTTCAAAATTTTTTATTTTTTCATTATCATTTTTTTCTAAATATTTTTTAAAAATCTTTTTTGAAAATGGGGATTGACCCTCTTCTCCAGTTTCGAAAACTTCGGATATTTTCACCATATCAATAATTTCTTCATTATTACAACCTTTTGAATCAAAATATTTGAAACATTTCTTAAAAGAGGAGTCATCCAAAATTAAATCCACTCTCAAATTTTTGCTATTATTCAAAAAAAAAATTTATTTGTTATTTCTTTAAAATATTAAAAAATCAATTTTTTTTTCTTCAAATAATTTTGCTTTTAATTTAATTAATTTTTCATCAATAACAAAAAAAATATTAATGAATTTTACTTGCTATTGTTAGATAAAATCAATCTGAGTTCATTTTGGGCAATGAAATGCAATTTGATTGACAAGAACTCGTTCATGAAACTTAAGGAAACGTTTTCTTGTAAAATCCCATCTGCTTTCTCTGTAAAATGGATTTTAATTCCTTCTCTTTCATTCTTTTTAACCTAATTCCTTTTATAAAAAACACTCAAAATATTATTTTTCTTACAGAAATAAAAGGAAAAACACAAAATCTAACAAAATCTTCACAAGTTCTGATGGTTTTAATCGGGAAAAACCCAGAATAAATATCTCTCAAATCGAAATTTTTCAAATATTCTAAGAAATCTCCAAAATTTTTTGTGAGTTCACACACAGCATTGTTTTCGTCATTTTTATACAAAGATATTTTCATAACCAATATATCTTTTTCCTTTATAATCCTCATCACTTTCATAAAATCCACATCCCCAACCCTCAAATACTGATTGTAAACTTCTTTTTTCGCATTATTCATCACAATAAGACTACAGTTTTGCAAAAATTTCTCCTTATTTGAAATCCCAAAAAAATCGAAGATTTCTTCATTGAAATCTTCTATTTTCCCTTGTGAAGGTAAAGAGCTTTTACTGCTATTTTTTTCAGCTGCTGCTCGAATATCGAAACTTGCAGTACTTCTTAAAAGTTTTGGATTTGGTTTTTTTAAGGTTTGTATTGAATTGGAATTCTTCATGAAATTTGTATTAATCACTTGGTGATCTTGTTCAAAACGTTTGGCTTTTCTTTGCAGAACCTCATCTTCTTCTAAAGTGTCGTCTGTTTTGAGAATTTTTTCTAAATTTAATTTAAAATTTCTACTTGCTTTGTTGGAATATTTCCCTACACTCTTCAATTTTTCTTCCAATCGTTGATGGTTATTGTGAGAATCGTTAATTAATTGCAAATAATGGTCATCGAATTTTTGAGAAACAATCTTTTTAACACCGACCAAACCACTGATATTCGAAATAGGCGAGGAATTCGGATATATTTTTATTTCACTATTGAAATTGGGAAAAGTGTTTTCGTTCTTTAAATTCTTTTCAATTTCTAATTGTTTTAGATATTCTTTCATGTTATTAAACTCAATATTTTCTTCCTTTTTCTGTTTTTTCAACTTCTCATTCTCTTCTTCTAATGTTGCTATATATTTCTTCAATTTATTTTCTGAATTCATTCCTTCTTGTGAAAGACCTTTTGGAGAAGAATATAAATTTGGGTTTGTAATTGTATTAGAGTTTTTAAATGAGGCGAAGTTCTGTTTAAAAGAAATAGGAGTATTCATAAGAAAAGGTTTCTGATAAGTTTGATTGAAAAAAGAATTATTATAGGGTCTAGCTGACTGGTAGTTTTTCTCATTTTCTATCAAAGTTTTCTCATTTTGATATTCTTCTCGAATTTTCTTTAAGTCAGATATCGCGAATTGAATCTCTTTCACATGTTTCTTAAAAGTCTTTCTTTCAGTATAATTTTCTGTTTCTGAAGCAGAATTGTCATTATTATAAGTATTTCTAAAGAAATCTGCATCTGTGGATCTTTGAAACTTATTAGTTTTGGAGAAATTTTTTGATTTAGAAGAAATTTTGAATTGTTTTGGAAAATAAGAGTTTTTTAGAAAGAAATTTGTCTTTTCAGGCCTCTCAGTTTCATTGTTTCTAAAGGTTGTTGTTTGGAATTCGGTCTCATAAAGATTGTTTTGTGAAGTAAAATTAACTAAATTTGAGGATTTGTTATAATATTGCATGAATTTTTGAGTTAAAAAAGAAATTTCGCCCAGATATTTAGAAGAAATCTTCAATCCATTGATCAAAACCTTCTTATAAGATTTTTGTGAGGTGGGATTCTTCAGATTTTCAAGCGAAAAAGCATAGTTTAAATAGCCGATCAATAAAATATGAAGATCGTTTTTGAATTTTTCATTAGTTTTCAGAATATTTTCATTATTGCTTTTCATTATAAAAAAGATCTATTTGAATAAAAATTAATGATTTCTTTTAGAAATAACATACATAAGGCTCAAAAGTATTAAGACTTTGTTCAGAATACATGCAAGCTTTTTGGAACAGTTGTTGATTGAGATATATTGAGGCGATATTATTATAGGTCAAAGCAAATAAAGTTTTGTTATCTATATTCGCAAGCAACACCATACAGTTTTTTAAGTATTTTTTGGCTGTTTGCCTTTGACCTTGTCTTGGGTTTTAAAGGTTTATTTTAGAGAATTTTTTTTTTTTTAGATTACTGAACAAAATTCAAAGCTAGATTATTGAAAAGTCCAATGAATAAACTTGAGTAATTTTCCAGATTTTTTAACTCGATTTTATTTGAATACAATTCAGCTATCTCGATAATTTGCAAGTTTTTTTCTAAATAAATTCATTTCAATTATATAGATTGTGTTGGAGTTTAATAACCTGAATCGATATTTGCTAGGAATAGAAAATTGCATTGTTTGAGAATACTATAAATGATCTGATATTTGTTGGGAGATACGTCAATTTCCATAAAGAAATCTTCATTCTTCAGCAATCGAATTTCATAATAAAGCTTTTCAACCTCACTCTTTAGAATTTAATAAAGAAAAAAATGAACTGACTGCTTAAATTTCTTACGTTTTCTTCATAATGTTTTAAACTTCCAAGCAAATGATGAACGCCATAAGAGGTGGAACTTTTTAAAGATTGGTCATGCATTTGGGGTGTTCTTGGATTCATAGGAATCTTTCGATGGATGGATTCTCTCTCTTTATTTGATTAATAAATTTATAAAAAACTTAATGTTTAATTTTATGACTAGTTTTATTATTAATTTAAAAAAAATATGGTTTTTTTTTAAGAAAA
>JFJP01023947.1_pt1 | contig 14590 bp, 11 predicted proteins | sample 431651 | NCBI WGS metagenome assembly JFJP01 (sample SAMN02602958, study PRJNA72255) | Microbial mat metagenome, whole genome shotgun sequencing project. | biome: fresh water; feature: sink hole; material: water; isolation source: purple microbial (photo- and chemosynthetic) mats found in...
GTGAAGCAAACAATGTAAGTAATATTGCAGCTGAAGTTAGAGTTATGGCTGATGAGCTTGTAAATGATGCTAAATCTAAACGATTTTAAGATTTACTATTTTAAGATCGACTCGCTAAATTCCCTAAAAGTATACATTAAACAAAATGTCCATTCGAAAATAGAACTTTTTATATTGCTTAATCAATATTATCGTTTTCGTCTTTAAATTTTTGTTCATACAATGCACATTCAATCCCACTGCTTTGCTTTACAATAATTGATGGTATTTGTAATGATTTAAATCCATACGCATGACAACCATGAGGTTTGTTAGGCTGCCAAGTTATGAAATAGTACTTACATTTTTGGCATATTATTCTTTGTTTGTTTTCATTCATTGCATAATATTACCAAAAAGGGATAAAAATTGATTTAGTAAAACTAAATAAGACTAATTTTATCTTCATTCGGATAAACTTCAAAAAATTAAAAAAATCGGTTGCTAGTTGTTCTATTTTATGGGAGACTAACGACAAAATATATGTTTAAAATAAAAAATAAGGATAAAAAAATGGAAGTATATTTAGATAATAATTCAACATCTCCAATTGATCCAAAAGTAAGAGATATACTTTGCAAAACGACTGATATATTTGGAAACGCAAATGTTATTTATAAACAAGGTATCGAAACTAGAGCTGAATTAAATAAGGCTTACGATGTAATTTATAGTGCTTTAAATGCTAGTGATGATGATGATATTATTTTTACATCATCTACAACAGAGGGTAATAATGCAGTTATTAAAACATTTCTTGATGCATTTTTAAAAGGTAGTGGAAAAAATCATATTATTTCTTGTGTGGCTGAGCATTCTAGTATCAAATCTCCACTTGCGTATTGTAAAACTTTTGGAATGGAAGTTACATATCTAGGAACTGATGAAGATGGATTGGTGAGTATTGAGGAATTAAAAAATGCAATTAGACCAACTACTGCACTTATTACAATCTTGACAGCTTCAAATGAAACAGGAGCAATTCAATCAATCAAAGAGATGTCAACAATAGCAAGAGGTGCTGGAGTTCCTTTTCACACAGATGGTGCTCAAGCAATTGGAAAAATAAATGTGGATTTACAAGAGCTAGGTGTTGATTATTTTACATGGTCAGGTCATAAATTTCATGGACCAAAAGGAATAGGAGGACTTTTTATTAAAGCTAAAGCTCCATTTATTCCACTTATTCATGGAAGTAAAAATGTGATGGGCGGTAAAAGAGCTGGAAGTATTTATAATAATGGAATTTTTGCAATGGCAAAAGCAATTGAGATTGCAAATTCTGAAATGAATATCGCCTATATTAAAAATCATATTGGTAATTTAAGAGATAAGTTAGAATCTGCAATATTGGCACTTCCAGATACAAAATCTTATGTTCCAAAAGAACATCGACTTAACAATCTTGTTGTTGCATCATTTAAAGGTATTGAGGGTGAAGCTATGCTTTGGGATATGAATAGAAATGGAATCTATATTTCAACTGGAAGTAGTTGTAGTAGTGAAAGTCTTGAAGCAAGTGCCGTTGTGGAAGCATTAGGTGAAAAAGTTGAGATAGCAAATGCTACTGTAATGTTTGCACTTAGTAGATTTACTACACATGAAGAGATAGATTATGTAATTGAAAAATTAACAAGTATAGTTTCAAGACTAAGAGCTATATCTATGACTTATGCTAAGCAACAGGCGTTTAGCGTTCACGATAGAGAAGAATAATATTTAAAATAAAGTATTGGGAAAACTCGTTTTCCCTTTAGGATTTGTTACTTTAGGTTTGACTTGTTAAGTCATAAAAGTAAACATTAAACAGTGAGTCCCTTGTGTAAAATGGGACATTTCTAAAAGGAGAATAAAATTATGGCAAGAAGTGATTTAATAAGTGGAAATGTATGGGAACAATACAGTAAAAAAGTTCAATCAAGAATGGATAATCCAAGAGCAATGGGCGAGCTTACAGAAGAAGACGCAGTAAGATTAGGAGGTAAACTTATTGTTGCAGATTTTGGAGCAGAGAGTTGCGGAGATGCAGTTAGACTTTTTTGGGTTGTAGATAGTGCAACTGACAAAATACTTGATAGTAAGTTTAAATCTTTTGGTTGTGGAACTGCAATTGCTTCAAGTGATGCAATGGCTGAACTTTGTATAGGAAAAACTGTTGATGAAGCTATACATATTACAAATACAGAGGTTGAGCAATTTTTAAGAGATGATGATGGTACACCAGCTGTTCCACCTCAAAAAATGCATTGTAGTGTTATGGCTTATGATGTAATCATTGAAGCAGCAGCACAGTATAAAGGTGTTGAAAGAAGCACTTTACAAAATCAAGATATAGTTTGTGAATGCGCAAGAGCTACAAAAGCAGATATTATTAATGCGATTAAAACATATGATTTGAAATCTCTAGAAGAGATAGGAGCTAAAACAAAAGCTGGAACTTATTGCAAATCATGTAGAGAGCCTGGTGGGCATGAGGAGCGAGAAGTTTATCTTGTGGATATACTAAATGAAGTCAGAGAAGAGATGATGCAAAAAAGTTTACTAGAAGCTGCAAATACAACTTCAACTGGCGAAAATGCATTTGATAAAATGACGATAGTGCAAAGAATTAAAGCAGTTGATGCTGTAATTGACGAGTTTATAAGACCAATGCTTATTATGGATGGCGGTAATATGGAGATTATTGATATAAAAGAAAATCTACCTTATTACGATATATACATAAGATATTTAGGTGCATGTGGAAGTTGTGCGAGCGGAAGTACTGGGACACTTTATGCAATAGAATCTACACTTAAACACAAGGTTGATGAGAATATTAGAGTTTTACCAGTTTAATTATTAAGACTGGTAAATAAAAAAGCCCCTAAGAATTTCTTGGGGGCTTTTTTTAGGAAGTTTACTTACTACCAAGATATTCAAATACAGAAGCATAAAGAGTTTTAATATCAGTTTTTCCTACAAAATCATCCACACCAATAGAAATCATTTTGTTTTTTATTGCGGTTGTTGTCATGCTAGAATTTACAATAATTGGAATATGTGCAAGATCAGAATTTCCTTTTATAAACTGAGCAACTTGAAAACCATCAGTTCCTGGCATTTCAATATCTGTAATTACACATCCTACTTGTTGAGGATCAATATGTTTTAATCTTTCAACTAGTGCAGTTCCATTGTTAAACATTTCATAAGTGGCTTCAATTTTTTTAAAAAATGCTAATAATACTTCCCTTGCAACCTTACTGTCTTCGGCAGCTAAAATAACTTTTTTATTATTTACTGGTTTGTCAATATATTTTTCAAGTTGTACTTGCCCATCATCTGTCCAACCAATATCAACTAAAAGTTGCTCAGCATTAAATACTGTACAAAGTTTTGTTTGTTTGTTTACTTCAACGTAAGTTGTGTATGTAATTTTTGTATTTTGCTCTTCACTATTTATAAGTTCAGCTGTTGTTTTTTCAACAATATTAATTACATCTTTTACAAGAAAACCAACCTGATGATTGTTGAATTCGCAAAATATAATTAATTTATATTGATCTATAGGCAGTGATGGGTGACCTAACCATCTATCAAGATTAACAAGAGTAATAGGTACACCCCTAATTGTAGCAATTCCATCTATAACATCGCTATCGCTTGGTGTATCAGATATACTTACCTCTTCTGTTATTATAAAAGCTTTGATTTTTGCTATGTTGATAGCATATATATTTCCTTTTCCTGTGTAAAAAACAGCTAACTGCTGCACATTTCTAAGGTGAGCTCTTGTGAGTTGTTCAACGCTATTACTAATACCACTCATATTATATTCCTCATATATGTAAATTTCTTAAATTTTATCTTTAATTGCCTTAAATAAAAAGTTTCGATTTGAAAATTTAAATTCAAGAAAACTTGACTGATTATTTTTTTAAATTTTGTAGTCCAGCCACTAATTCATCTATATTTTCCATCGGAATATGAACTTTCCATTCAATATCAGAACCGTTTAAAGATATAGCTATACTTGCAACTGTTGGAGTTCCTTTCCCGTAAGGTTCATCTATTGTCGTTACACTTATAAAACCTTTTTTACTATTTGCTAATGGGATCGTTTTTGTTTCGTTTGTCATATTATTTCCTTTTGTTAAGCTACTAAAATCTTATCTATAATTTGTTTAACCCCATCTTGATTTATCATCGTAATTAATTTTTGACTCATATTTTCTAAATCAAGATTTAATATCTCATTTAAAATTTCTTTCTCATTTATGATATTCTTTTGTTCTATTACAAGAGATACCCCATTTTCTTCTAAGAATTTTGCATTAAAGTATTGATGATTTAGGCTTGCGTATGGGTATGGGATAAATAGTGCTGGAATCCCTAAAGCACATAGTTCCCATAAAGAACTCGCACCACTTCGACTTACTGCAAAGTCGGCTTTTACCATATGAGTCAATATATTTTTATCAAAATCAAAAACAATTGCATCAATGTTATTTGTTAAGTAAAATTCCTTACATCTTTCTAAATCATCTTTACCTGTTTGATGGATAATGTTTATGTTTTTTTCTTTTAATTTTAAAGCTATTTTCATTGCAAAATTGTTGATAGCTGTTGCTCCTTGAGAGCCACCCATGAAAATAATCGTTTTTATCTCTTTTCGAACCCTTGAAGCTTCAAAAAATTTTATATTTACGGGATAATCTTTGATTTTAGAATTTGGATCATAAGAGCTAAAAACCTCTTTGGCATATTTTGATGTTACTTTGTTTAGATTTCCCATAACTGAATTTTGCTCATGAATGTAAAGCTCAATTCTACCAATAATGGCTCCAAACGAAGCACTAGCAGCACTAAATCCACCAACGCTAATTACTTTTGTGACACTGTATTTTTTAAATATTTTTTTACAAAAAAATGAAAATTTTATAATCGCAAATAGTGAAGCAAATTTACCAAAAAAGCCTTGATTAACCACACCTTTTGTGTCTAAAAAATATGTTTTTTCTATTTTTTCATAGTTTTCAAACCATGCCATATCCGCTCCCTTTGTCGAGCCTATAAAAATAACTTTATAGTCCCTTTTAAAAAGCTCATCGATAAAACTTCTAGCAACACTTAAATGCCCACCAGTTCCACCACCAGTAACAACAATATAATTATTTTTATTTTCGTTTTTCATATCTCTCCCATATACATTCTTCATCTAAATTTGGTCTGTTTTGTAAAATATCAAAAGGGGCATAATCCTCTTTGTATCCCATACTATGGTGATCTTTAATCCAATAACCTAAAAACATATATGGAATATTTGCATTTTTTGCCATACTTAATTGGATAAGGATTGAAAATTTGCCAAGTGATCTATCTTGATATGTATGGTCATAATAACAATATACAGCAGAAATGCCATTTTCTAAGACATCACTAAGTGCTACACAAATAAGTTTATCATCTAAAAAATACAAAATTTCTTTACCATAAGTACTAGCACCTTCTACATAAGATGTATGATAATCTCTTGGTGTAATATTATTGGTTTGCCAATCTTTTTTGTCACTCATATAGTCGTGATACTTGTTAAATAATTGAAGATGCTCCATACTTATTGTTGGTTTTTGGATGTAGATTTTTAAATCTTTATTTTTGTTTAAAACCCTTTTATGCGAATTTGTAAATTTAAAGTTTTTAACATCTATTCGTATAGTTTTACACTCGTTACAGCTTTTACATTCAGGCGTAAAGTGGACAAATCCAAATCTTCTCCAGCCCCTTTCAGTCATCGCATAGCTTGTTTTATCGTCACAAATAGGGATATATTTATATTTTATGTCTGACAATTTGTCATCTAGATAAGCACAATCTTTAAATTCTTCTAAAATTTCTCTTATATTCTCATTGGTATTCATAGAGTTATTATATCTTAAGTGTTATAATAATTACTTCTAGTGACACTTTATTTAAGGCTATTACAATGATTTTTTTTAAATTTATTTTTATATATTCACTTTTTGGAGTAACTTTATTTGCCACAAGTATGTCACAATTAAAACTTACAACAGAAGAAATAAAATACATTAAAGATAAAAAAATAATAAAAATGTGTAACAATCAAAATTGGGAACCAATTGAGTTTGCAATGCACAACGATCAAACACAGATGAGTGGAATTGTGATTGATGCTTTATCTATTTTGTCAAAAAATTTAAATGTAGAATTTAAAAATATACCAACAAAAGATTGGAGCGAATCACAACAATTCTTAAAAGAGCGAAAATGTGACATTGTTCCGGCTGCTGCTATTACGGACTCTAGGCTGAAGTATGCAAATTTTACAAAACCATATCTTGATTACAAAATTGCTATTATTACAAAAACAACAACCCATATCATAAATGAATTATCAGAACTAGATGGAAAAAAGATGACAAGAAAAAAAGGTAGCAGTTTGGTTGAGATGATGATTAAAAAAAACAAAACTGTTAAAATTTTAGAAACTAGTGATTATCTCCAATCTCTTACCTTGGTACAAGATGACAAAGCTGATTTCACAATAGCACCAGTTCCTGAGGCTTCATATTATATGTCTAAATTTGGTCTTTTTAATTTGCATATCGCAGGATATCTTGATGATCATATGAAACTATCAATAGCCGTACGAAATGATGACTTAATACTTCTTGGTATTTTAGATAAAGGCCTTGAATCTATAAAGCAATCTGAGCTTAAACAAATTCATGATGATTGGACAAATATAAAGTTTAAAGAATCTTTTTTCGAAGGCAAGCTTTTTAAAGCAGTCATTTTTGTATCTTTTGTTTTAATTTTGCTATTTTTTTATAAGCATTTTTTAACTTCAAGGGCAAATAAAAATTTGCAAAAGATAGTCGATGAAAAAACGCAAGAACTTTTAGCTCTCAATAAGGTTCTTTTGGAGTATGGACTTAAGCTTAAGGATCTAAATGAAAATTTAGAAAATAGAATAATTATTGAAGTAGATAAAACTAAAAAGATGGAAAAGCAACTATTTCAATCAGAAAAAATGGCAGCCATGGGTGAGATGATAGGTAATATTGCTCATCAGTGGAGACAGCCTTTGAGTCTTATTTCAACATCTGCAACTGGAATATTGATTAAAAAAGAATATGGGATGCTTGATGATGGGTATTTAAATGAGAGACTAGAAGATATAAATAATGCAGCGCAATTTCTATCTAAAACTATTGATGATTTTAGAGATTTAGTTAAAGGTGATTTGGTTTTGGAGCATTTTTGTCTTATGGAGAGTATAGAAAAAGCCCTTTTGATAGCGGAGCCAATTTTACGAAATAATGATGTAAAGCTTATTAAAAATCTTGATGATACTATAAAAATAACCTCATTTCAAAACCCAATTGTTCAATCTCTTATGAATATACTAAATAATGCCAAAGATGTTTTGGTTGACAAGCAAAATGGAGCTAGATTGTTATTTTTAACTTCAAAGATGGACGGCAATGAAGCAATTGTGTCAATCAAAGACAATGGTGGCGGTATTATCAGTGATGTCATGCAGCATATTTTTGAGCCATACTTTACTACAAAACACAAAACCCAAGGTACTGGTCTTGGATTACATATGACTTATAATATGATAACTAATGAATTACAAGGTGATTTAGAGGTTAAAAATTGCACTTTTGAGTACAATAAGGTGGTCTATAATGGGGTTGAATTTATTATTAAATTACCCTTTTTGATAGAAAAACAGATTAAAATAAACCAATTAGATAGTAAAAAAGGATAACAATTGAATGTAATAAGTGAGACCCTACAAAGTTTAAAGTTGAGCAACTGTGGAACTGATACAACATTTTTTCAAGCAGTCGAAGAGGTTTTGGTTTCAATTGAACCATTATTAAGCTCCTATTCAAAATATCAAGAAAATGCAATAGTTAAAAGACTTGTGATACCTGATAGACAAATACAGTTTAAAGTTTCTTGGCTTGACGATAAAAATGATATACAAGTAAATAATGGATATAGAATTCAATTCAATAATGCTCTTGGACCATATAAAGGCGGTCTTAGATTTCATCCATCAGTTAACAGTGGGATTTTAAAATTTTTAGGGTTTGAACAAATTTTAAAGAACGCACTTACAGGAGTTGCAATTGGTGGGGGAAAAGGTGGAAGTGATTTTGATCCAAAAGGTAAATCGGACAAAGAAGTGATGAAATTTTGTAGGGCATTTATGGGGGAACTTTATAAGCATATAGGGGCTACAATAGATGTTCCAGCTGGTGATATCGGAGTTGGAGGACGAGAAATAGGTTATTTGTATGGAGCTTATAAGGCTTATACATCTAGATATGAAGGTGTTTTAACTGGAAAACCACTTTTTTTTGGTGGGAGTCTTATGAGAACGGAAGCTACTGGCTATGGAGTGATATATTTTGCAAGTGAGATGTTAAAAAGTGAAAACAAAAGTTCATTAGAACATAAGATTTGTACGGTTAGTGGAAGTGGGAATGTTGCTATCTATACAATTGAAAAATTAAAACAAATTGGCGCTGTTCCAGTTACTTGTAGTGATAGTACAGGATTTATTTATGACAAAAATGGGATTGATAGTGAGCTTTTAAAAGTGCTTAAATTTGAAAAAAGAGTTGGTCTTGAAGAGTATACGAACATTTATCCAAATGCAAAGTTTACAAGTATAAATGAATATGAAGATGGTGCCCATGGCGTTTGGAGTATCCCTTGTTTTGGAGCTTTCCCTTGTGCTACACAAAATGAATTAACTTTAAAAGATGCAACAAATCTAATTTCAAATGGTGTAGAAATAGTAACAGAAGGTGCAAACATGCCAACAACTCAAGATGCAACAGCTTTATTTTTAAAAGAGGGAATATTGTTTGCTCCTGCAAAAGCTGCAAATGCTGGTGGTGTAGCTGTTAGTGGATTTGAGATGAGTCAAAATGCTTCAATGGGAAAATGGACATCTTTAGAAGTTGATTTGAAGCTTCAAGAAACAATGAGGGAGATTTCTCAAAATATTGTAAAAACAGCAAATGATTTTGGTGATGGTAGAAATTATGTGATGGGCGCCAATATCGCAGGATTTAAGAAAGTTGCAGATGCGATGATTGCAGAGGGGATTTAAAATTATATTTGAATATTATGAGTGAGTTAAATATTTTTCATTACCATTCATTAATAATTTTCAATTGATTTATATATTGCACAAAAAGAGGGAAAATGGAAAATTTAGCACTACAAATTGAGGAGCTTATCTCAAATAATGCTCCAGATTTTGAAATATCAAAGGTTATCAAGACAGCTATTAAGGATTACCTTAACTCATTAGAAGATATTTTTAATGATACTCAAGGGAAAGATTTCTTTGTAAAACATACAAAAAAGATTGATGGTTTCATTAAGATTTTGTATAAATACTTACTGCGTAAGCATTTTGGCGATTTTATTCCTATGAGTAATTCGATTCCTATTACTTTGATAGCACTTGGAAGTTATGGAAGAGAACAGCTTTGTGTTTATAGCGATATTGATATTATGGTACTTTATAGAGATATTAAAGGTTTTAATCTAAAACCAATTATTGAAGAGCTGATGATTTTAGCTTGGGATAGTGGTTTGAAACTAGGTTCAAGAGTTCATGAGCTTGATGAGATTGTAAATGCTACAAGAAGTGACATTACTATTAAAACTTCAATTATTGAAGCTAGATTTATTTATGGCTCCAAAATACTTTGGTGTGGTTTTCAAAGCAAATTAGGAATCGTTCAGAAGGAGTTTCAAAAAGAATTTATTTTGGAAAAACTAAATGAACACAAAACAAGACTTACAAAATATCCCCTTAAAATGGAGCCAAATATAAAAGATGGATATGGTGGGATGAGAGAATCAAATATGTTATTTTGGATGGCAAATGTTATTTATGGCGTAAACAGTACAAAAGATTTAATAGGTATCCATTTTAGTGAAAGTGAATATAAAACTTATAGAAGCTCTTTAGAATTTGTATTTCGTGTAAGAAACGGACTCCATTTAGGTGCCAAAAAGAAACTAGATAGTGTTAATTTCGATATTTTGCCAGATTTGGCTTCAAGACTTGGATTTAGTCATACTCCAAAACTAACAAAAGAGCGACAATTTATGGAGAAACTTTTTGAATCTTTGCACAATATTCACGCATTTAGTTCAGTGATGATTAAAAAAATTGTTCGCCCATATCTTTTTGAAGCAAAAAATATTAGTGCATTACGAGAGAAAAGATACAAAAAAAATATCTATTTTTGCGATGATGTTTTATTTACATCATTTAATAGAAAAGGTAAATCCCTTTACGAGTTGCTAAAAGAGTTAAATGAGCTTCCAATTTCAATTAAAAAGTTTGATAATTCTTATGTTTATTTTGCTAAAAAAACTATTTTACCATCAAATCTAAGTGCAAAAATAAAGCAACAAATAAAAATTTTGCTAGAAAAAGAGAATCTCCATCCTATCGTAAAGATGCTCTATAAGGCTGATTTGTTTAAGGTAATTTTACCATCAGTTAAGATGATCACAAACCAACCACAATTTGATGGTTACCACACACATCCTGTTGATATTCATACAATGAAAGCACTTTGGCACACAAACCATATTAAGGATAATTTTGTATTAAATATCTATGAAAATCTCTCAAAAAATAATAAATCTATACTTAACTTTTTAGTTCTTTTTCATGATATTGGGAAAGGGAGAAAAAAAGATCATCATATAGTGAGTCAAGATTTGTTTAAAAAATTTGCAAAATCTATAAATCTTAGTGAAGCAAATATCAATCTAGCTTCAAGAGTTATTAGATACCACAATATGCTTAGTTATACAGCTACAAATGAAGATATTTATTCACAAAAAGTAATTTTAAATTTTACAGCTCTAATTCAAACAAAAGAGGCACTTGATTTGTTGCTTTGTCTTACATATGGCGACATAAACTCTGTTGGCGCTGGAATTTATAAAAGTAGTACAGCAAATTTGCTAAAAGAGTTGTATTTGCAAAGTGCACACAGTTTTGAAAATGAAGGTTTGCTCAAAGATAGCAGTAGAAGATTGCAAAAAGAAAATGCAATAAAAAACAATAAAGATTTTCAAATACTTGAGCGAAGTATGCAAAAGAAGATTTTACAAATTGGTTCAAATCAGTTGTTTTTGGTTCATAAAGCTAGTGACATTATATCAATTGCCTTAAAAGCTAAAGATGTCACAACAGCGATTTATGAAATAGATAATAGTGAATATTTGACTATAAAAATAATCAGAGTAAATCCATTAAATCTAGGTTATCTTCTTGGAAAACTTAGCTTTTTGGATCTTGTTAGTATGGATATTTTTAAACTTTATGATGAAAAGAAATATTTTGAGATACGATTCGGGACAAAAGTTGATGAGGGTGATATGCTGTTTATAGATGAGATTTTACAAAGTTCATTTGATATGGGGAAGAAATTTAATCATAAAAAACCAACCATAAAAAAAGAGGATATTTTAATTGATTGTGATCATAGAGATGATTTGGCGCAAGTTAAAATTATAACTCAAGATCAAAAAGGTTTATTTGCATATATTGCGCAAGTGTTTGATGATTTTAGTATAGAAATTGAAAGTGCTAAAATTCATTCAATTAGAGGCAAAGTAAATGATTTAATTTTGATAGAGAAAAATGGAAATTTTTGTGTAAATCAAGATGAAATTCTCGAACTTCTTACTTAGGTATTAAGGTTTATTAATTATAATAAATTACAATATTTTTACAAATAAATTTAAACTCATAGGGACTTAATGCTAAAATTAATTTTCACTATACTATTTTTCTTAATTAGTCCTATGTTTTCATATGCAGATGAAAAAGTATCTGTTCAGTTATTATGGAAACATCAATTTGAGTTTGCTGGATATTATATGGCAAAAGAGAAGGGTTTTTACAAAGATGCTGGACTTGATGTAGAGATTAAGGAGCTAAGTTTCGGAACAAATATATCTCATGATGTAGAAAATCAAAAGTCAACTTTTGGAGTTGCTTATCCAAATATTATTTTAGATAAATCAAATGGTGCAAATATCAAGATTTTAAATGCTATTTTTCAATCAAGTCCTCATGTCTTGATTGCTTTAGATTCATCTGGGATTAAAAATATTAAAGATTTCAAAACTAAAAAAGTTATGATTGAAGATGATGCTTTAAAAAGTGCTCCTCTTCTTAGTATGTTATATTCCCAAAAACTTTCACTGAAGGATATTAAAGTGGTCAAGCCAAGCTTTGATATTAATGATCTTATAAATGGAAAAGTTGATGTATTTTCTGCATACAGTTCAAATGAACTTTATAAGCTTGATAATTTAGGGATAAAATACAGAGTTTTTGACCCTAAAGATTACGGATTTGATTTTTACAACGATATAATTTTTACATCTTCATCTTTTGCAAAAGATAATCCACTTGCTGTTCAAAGATTTCAAAAAGCAACACTCCTGGGCTGGGAATACGCTTTTTCAAATATAAATGAAACAATAAAAGTTATAGAAGAAAAATATAATACACAATTTAAAAGTAAAAATGCTTTGCAATATGAGGCTGGAACTCTTAGAAGATTGGCTTATAAAAAAGATACTCCACTTGGAAATTTGGATCAAAATAAACTAAAAAGAATTCAAGATATTTATGGTTTGATTGGTTTTGTTAAAAACGATATAGATTTTGATCAATTTATTTTCGATAATAAAAAAATATATCTCACAAAAGAAGAGAAAGATTTTATCAAAAACAAAATTTTAAATGTTTCTGTGTCAAAAGATTGTAAACCATTTAGCTTTCAAGATAAAGATGGAGCACCATCTGGTATTTCAGCTGAATATTGGAATTTGATTGCAAATCAATTGGGATTAAAAGTGAAATATACATTTAGTGAAACATTTACTGATCAACTAAAACTTATAGAAAACAAAAAAGTTGATGTGATATTTAGTACAGCTAAAACAAAAGATAGGATTAAATATTCATTATTTACAAATGAATATTTAACATTTCCTGTCTCTATTGCTACCCTTAATAATGAGGATTTTATTGAGGATTTTAATAAAGTAATAGGGAGAAAAATAGCAGTAGGTAGAAATTTTACAGCACACAAATTACTAGAAGAACTTTATCCAAAAATAAATTTTGTATTTGTTGAATCTATTGAAGATGGACTTAGGCTCGTTGATGAAGGTGAAGTTTTCGGATTTGTTGATATGAAACCATCACTTAACTACAACATAAAAAGATTTAAATTTGATAATATTAAAATTGCAGGCAATACTGGAGCAATATTTAAAGTTTCAATAATGATACGAGATGATTATCCTCTGTTGCAGTCTATTTTGGATAAAGCAATAAATAGTATAAGTAATTATGAGATAGATAAGATTGTTAAAAGATATGACAGAATAGAGTTTGAAAAAGTTTACGACTATGGTTTTATCTATTTTGTTTTGATTACACTTGGATTGATTTTCTCATTTGTTGTATTTAGGCAATATATTTTAAATAAAGCAAATAGAAATTTGCAAAAGTTAGTAGATGAAAAAACGAAAAATTTAAAAGTTTTAAACGAAACACTCGAAGAGAAGATAAAGTTTGCTGTTGAGGAAAATAAAACAAAAGATGCTATGCTTTATCAGCAATCAAAAATGGCATCAATGGGTGAAATGATAGGAAATATTGCTCACCAGTGGAGACAACCACTAAGTGTCATAAGTACATCTGTCACTGGTATGAGTTTTAAAATGGAATACGATATTCCTATGGATAAACATGAGATTATTGATAATTTGGATCGTGTTAATGAAACCGTACAGTTCCTTTCTAGTACCATAGATGACTTTCAAAACTACCTAAAACCTCAAGAGTTTGAATTACAATTTAACGCGAAAGATGTAGTTTTGAAAAATTTAGAGATGTTTGGAAAATCATTCGAAATTAATGATGTCAAGATTATTGTGAATTTTGAAGATGTTTTTTTGAGTAGCGGTAAAAATGAGTTATTGCAGGTTGTAATAAATATTTTAAACAATGGAAAAGATGCCTTAAAAGAGTTTGTAAGCGAAAATAGATTGTTGTTTGTTTCAATTTATAAAGATGGTGATAATGGCGTAATATCTATTAAAGATAATGCAGGTGGGATAGAAGATGATATTTTGCCATATATTTTTGATGCTTATTTTACTACAAAACACAAAAGCCAAGGGACTGGACTCGGTCTTTATATGAGTTACCAAATTATCACTAATAGATTTAATGGAAATATAGTAGTTTCAAATGATACTTATATCTATGACAACAAAAGCCATAAGGGAGCTAATTTTAAAATTATCTTACCACTCTCATAAAACTTTGGGATTGGTTTGATATAATCCAAATCTTAAAATTATATGGGTCTTTTAAATGGGACATTTAGAGTGAGGCGAATTAATTCGCTCTTTAGGATTTGCTACTTTAGAATGAATTTTATTCATTCGCTAAAAGTAG
>JFJP01012268.1_pt1 | contig 14585 bp, 10 predicted proteins | sample 431651 | NCBI WGS metagenome assembly JFJP01 (sample SAMN02602958, study PRJNA72255) | Microbial mat metagenome, whole genome shotgun sequencing project. | biome: fresh water; feature: sink hole; material: water; isolation source: purple microbial (photo- and chemosynthetic) mats found in...
AACTGGTTCCCCAAATGCGCTTGTCTTCGGGAAGTTTGAATTCGATGGAGTCGGCTGGCTGGTCACCGCGCATGACGGCGGCGGCGTCCATTACGGCATCTACAATCGGTTTGTAGCCAGTGCAACGACAGGCATTTAGACTCTTCTGGAACCAATTCCGCACATCTTCACGAGTTGGGGAAGGGTTTTGCGCCAGCAATGCCTTGGTTGAGATGACAAATCCTGGCATACAGAATCCGCATTGTGCCGCGCCATGAAATACGAGAGCCTTTTGGATGGGATGTAAATTTTGCGGCGTTCCAACCCCTTCCACCGTTGTGACGTTCGCCCCGTCTTCAACTCGTTTCATTTTGACGATGCACGAGCGAACTAATTTGCCGTCCAAAATGACCGAACAGGCACCGCAATGTCCTTCATTACACGAGACCTTTGTTCCAGTCAGGAACAGTTGCTTCCGCAGAACATCAGCCAGAGTGGCATCGGGATCAACGACCAAAGACTTGTTGATCCCGTTGATAACAAGCGACTTTTTAAGCATAGCGTCTCCTATTCTTTTTTATTCAGATTATGAAGTTGGTATGTACGAGGTGCCGTGAAACCATGCGTAATGCGAAGGCTAAATAACGTCAAAATGGATAAGACTTTTATAACTGTTCAGGCAAAACCCCAAAAAAGAGGCTGTTTTGGGATTCAAAACGGCTATCCAAGCCATTTGCCAATAGTACCATACCCCCATTATTGTTTCAATTGTTTCGTTACAAACATCACAATAAATCGTGATGTTTGTATGAGGCACAGCCTTAAGCGGCAGATTACGATTAAAGGTAGGGAAATCTTAATCACTTTTTTAAACAAAAACGTGCTCTTTTGAGCGCGTTTCGCCAGATAAACTCTGATTGGTATTTCGAGTCCTTCTCCCGTTATAATTTCAGGATCAATCCGCCTGTTTTTCGATTAGGAGATTTGTCATGTCTACCGTGAGCCATCCCCATATCCTTATCCCGCTTCCCGACCACGATTTCGACCCAACCGAGACAGCCACACCCTGGAGGGTATGCGCCGAGCGCGGATGGAAAACCACCTTCGCCACTGAAACCGGACAAGTCGCAGAAGCAGACCCGCGCCTGATGATGGGGTTTATTCGTGGTCCGCTTGGCGCAGGACGCATGGGCATTAAAGACTACCAGGCGATGACCCGCTCACCAGATTATCAAAAACCAATTAAATACGCGGACATCAACGTGGATGAATACGATGCACTGTTGCTCGCTGGCGGACACGCGCCCGGCATGAGACAATTTCTGGAAAGCAAAATTATCCAGGAAAAAACGACGCAGTTTTTCAGGCAGGATAAATGTGTTGGGGCAATCTGCCACGGGGTATTGGTGTTGTCTCGTTCCATTGACCCGGAAACCGGTAAAAGTGTTTTGTCTACCTATCAAACGACCTCGCTGACCAAATTGCTGGAGATAATCGGTTATGTCTCAACCTTTTGGCTTCTTGGACGCCGTTTCAGAACCTATGACGCATACGTGGAGGATGAAGTCCGCTCTGTGCTGCAAGACCAAAGTCAGTATTCAACCGGCTTGATCCCATTCCCGCACGTGGTGGTAGATCGCAACCTGGTCACAGCGAGGTACTGGCTATTCGATGCGATGCAGTATTCCATAAAATTTGCCGAAGTGGTTCAAAGGAAACACGACGGAAAATAATGCGCGACACAGGATGCAAACGCTCCATAGTTTGGACAATCCAAACTTGGGCATCACTTCGATTGTTATTCAAGGAAGTTGTGCATGAGGTCTAATTAATGAAGTCGCTTTCTTTCCCTCAGCCCATTTAGGTAACTCTCACAAGAGCGAAGCCAATACTGATTTTCGATTTCATAGCACTTTCAATTTGGGCATTATGCTGCAATTCAATCGCATCTAATGCATGGGATTGGGATATTAAAGACAGTATTATGATTTGGGTCTATGCCTGCATTTACTTTCTAATGACAATATTGGGCATAGGAATTGTTTCATATGTTTTGGTTCTCTTAAGAAAATCAGTGCTTATCAATGTTTTTGGGGTCTTCTTATAGCTTCGATGCTGATATTATCGACAGACTTAATTATCTTGTTGATTATTCATACGCCTAGCGGAACAGCTTGGTTTAGCGAACTCTAAAGAGTCTTATCCACCTTACCCTCTCCCTTCTAGCACAAAGCGGCAATATCTTTCCCCATACAAAAACTGGCAGTCCATGACTGCCAGTTTTTACTCTTTTTCTTTTTGCGACTGCCTTCAATTATCTTTTTAGACCAGTCGCTATTTTTATATCTTTTTGGAAAATCCCTGTTCTTTTTTATACCGCTACTGCTTGATTTAATAAATTATGCCAGATATTTTCTGCCCGTCTTTTTAGCTTTTCATCCCCTGCAACTTTCTTTATTCCATACAAAACGGTGGTGTGATCACGCCCGCCAAGGAGATCGCCAATTTGAGGTGAAGAAACTTTATTGAATTCGCTCAAAATATACATTGCCAATTGGCGGGGAATGGCGATCTTTGCGGCTCGATTTTGCCCAATCAAATCATCAACATCAATGCCTTCATAGGCGTTTGCAACCGCCTCAATTACTTTATTCGGTTGCACATTCCGTCTCTGGGGCAACAAATCAGCCAATGCCACTTCAACAAGGCTCGGTGTGAGGACGGAACCGCTCAAATCTGCAAATGCAATAATACGATTCAATGCGCCTTCCAATTCGCGGATGTTGGATTGGATCTGCTTGGCAACGCTCTCCAAAATTTCATCCGAAATATGCCGGCCTGTGCGCTCAGACTTGGAACGCAAGATCGCAAGGCGGGTTTCAAAATCGGGCGCTTGAATATCGGCAGTTAATCCCCACTCAAAGCGGGAGCGCAGACGTTCTTCCAATGTGACCAGTGACTTGGGAGGACGATCGGAAGAAACGATGATCTGCTTATCCTGTCCGTGCAGGGTGTTGAAGGTGTGAAAGAACTCCTCCTGCGTAGATTCCTTGCCTGCGATGAATTGAATATCATCGACCAGCAAAACATCAGCAGAACGATATTTTTCGCGAAAGGCTTGTGTAGTGTGTGTGCGAATGGCGTTGATCATGTCATTCGTAAATTCTTCGGAGGAAACGTATAAAACGTTCAAACCATCCGCATGGCAGGCATTGCCAATGGCGTGCAACAAGTGGGTTTTTCCCAATCCCACACCGCCATACAGAAAAAGCGGATTGTAGGCGCGGGCGGGCTTCTCAGCCACTGCCTGGCAGGCCGCATGGGCAAGACGATTGCCAGAGCCTACAACATAGGTATCAAAGGTGTAGCGTGGATTCAGCGTGACATGGCGCGGTTTTGGCTCAGGCGTGGTGATTTCAAGGGAAGCCGCAACAGGCTCGGGGTCGGTGTGTGAGTCGGTCTCATTCGCCTGAGAAACGACAAATTCAACTGCTACGTTTGAGTTCAGTATCCCGATCAACAATCGGCTGACCGTGGTGGCAAGGCGACTTTCCAACCAGTCACGCGCGTACGCATTGCGAACTCCAACGGTAATAATCCCGTTTTCATACGCTGTGGGACGCGTGTCACGCACCCAGGTGTCGTAGGAAGCACGGGGCATTTCCATTTGAAGTTGGGCGAGTACCGATTGCCATGCCTGTTCTGCATTCATAAATATTCCTCAGTATTAAGTGTAGGGCGCATTAAATAGCCCGCCTTGTTATTACATCGCGGTTTCGTAAATAGTAATGTTTTTGTAAAGGGTAGTACAGGAATTTGGATGTTTGGGGCAAGCATCCGTTATATCAGCGTGCAATCATTCTAGCAGATACCCGCAATAGATAACAAGGCGGTAGACCTACGTTAAGTTAAAAAGATTTGTTTTGTTAAGGTTTATCTATCTTAAAAAAATTTTCCGCGCTCAAGCACAATTGCGTCTTTCAATAGAACAGGCGTTTCACCCAAGCGCGCCAGTTTTTGCCTGCCTGCCCCCCATATATGGGTGTTGGGAACCATTTGTGGGCAAGCCGTACATATTGACCTTAAAAAATCATAAAGGATTTTTTTTTGCTTCATATCAAACGAGACACGAGTTCCTGTGACTCGTTTGGCAACGATTCGCCAATTTTTGGATTTCAGTGTTTTATAGCGCGTGGAACCCAGACAAGTATGGTTGTTCCGTCTTTAATTGTTGACGAAATATCCACTTCTCCGCCGACTGCATGGGCACGGGTTTGCATGTTGGCAAGTCCATGACCAATGGAAGTCTGTATCTGCTCAATGTCAAAGCCTTTACCATCGTCGGTGATCTCCAACAAAGCGCGTTCGGAGGTTGTCCAAACGGCAACTTGCACATTTTTTGCCTTTGCGTGTTTTGCAACGTTGGCTAATGCTTCCTGACAGATATGGAACAAAGCCAATGACTGTGTCTGTGGCAGGTCTTTCAAGTCAGCGGACTCTGTGAAGTTCACTTCAGAGAAAGTATTGGCGCGATATTCAGCGATCAGGCGCTTTATACCGTTGATTAAGCCTTCGTCGCCAAGTTGACGAGGACGAAGATCCAGAATGTAGGCGCGGATGTCGCGGATTGCCTGGTTTAATCCGTCAATTGCATGGAGAATTCGCTCTTTGGCTGCTTGAGGGTCTTCGTCTAGTGTAAGTTGTGCCCCTTCCAGACCCAACCCTACGCCATAAATAGACTGGATAATGCCATCGTGCAAATCCATGCCAATGCGATCACGTTCTTCCAACACGGCGAGGCGGCGCGCGTTGGCGTGTAACCGCGCATTTTCAATGGCAAGACCCGCCCAAGTGCCAACCGCAGTAAGCAGTTGTATGCTTCTCTCGTCAAATGGATCGGTGACACGCGTGGCGACGCTCATCACACCCATCAGGTTTTCGCCTGAAAGCAGCGGAATACAGGCGATTTGCTGAAAGCCAGCCTGAACAACGGCATCTCGTAAAAAATTGGTGTCATTTGCAAGGTGAATGCCGACCATGGACTTGCGACTCTTTGCCACCAGCCCCGGGTAGCCTTCGCCAACCTGAAAAATATTCCGCGTCCAGAAGGCTTCGGCGGCTTGCCCGCGATGCAGAACCATCCGCAGGGTGGTTTTATCGTCTTCCAGCAGGAAAATATCACCTGCTTCAACTTTCATGTAATTCATCACCAGCCCAAGGGTTTTGTTAAGAATTTCGTCGAGTTCCAAGCTGGAGGTTAGGGCGGATGCGATGCCGTTCAGCAATCCCATATCCACGTTGCGGCGGGTCAAGGTCAGGTCGCGTTGTTTCATCTGCTCGTACAAACGCGCGTTTGTGATGGCTGTGGCGGCGTAGGTTGCAAGCATCTGAATGATCATTTCATCATCTGCATTAAATTCAGATGCGTCAATTTTTTCGGTCAGGTAAATCTGCCCCAGTTGTTTATCGCCCGCGCGGATCGGTACGCCCAAAAACGATGTCATGTGCGGGTGATGCACGGGGAAGCCCACCGACTTGGGGTGGTCGCCAATCACAGGGACGCGGATGGGCGTTCCGGTGTCCATCAACTCGCCGAGCAAACCAAGCCCCACGGGATGATGCGCTATTTTTTTTATTTCCTTATCTGACATGCCAACAGAAACAAATTGCTTAAGTTTGCCGTGATCATCCAGCACCCCCAACGCGGCATAACGCGCCCCAGCCTGCTCGCAAGCCGTGGCGGCGATTCGTTCAAGCAATGTTTCCAACGAAACATCTTTCACCAATTCCAAACTTGCGCTGTGAAGCGCAAATAATCTTTCCTGTAATTGTTCACGGGTTAGAAGCATACATGCCATTATAATCAATTCGTCGCTTTTTGATAGAATTTGGAAGAACGCCAACACTACACTTGGGATAATAAAATGACAAACTCTCGCATCTCTGGATTTTACAACCTGACTCTCGAAGAGCGCCGCGCCAAACTTGCCGAGGCTGCGAATCAGACTCCCGCAGACCTGATCCCGTTTACGACGGGCGGACTCTCGGCTGAATCAGCCGAACACATGATCGAGAATGTGATCGGCATGTATGCGCTGCCGGTGGGAATCGGCTTGAACTTCATGGTCAATGGACGCGATGTTTTGATTCCCTTTGTTGTAGAGGAACCCTCGGTTGTGGCGGGCGCATCTTTCATGGCGAAACTTGCGCGCGCAGGCGGCGGATTTACCGCCACCACCACCGAGCCGTTGATGATCGGACAAATGCAATTGATCAATGTGATCAACATGAACGAAGCGCGGATGAAAATTTACGAGCACAAAGCGGAGTTGCTTGCCATTGCCGATGCGATTGACCCAACCCTGAAAAAGTTTGGCGGCGGCGCGCGCGACCTCGAAGTACGCATGATCGAAGAATCGCCCATTGGACCGTTCATCGTCATTCATCTGATTTATGATGTGCGCGACGCGATGGGCGCAAACGCAGTCAACACGGCTTGCGAAAAACTGGCGCCGAAGATCGAAGCCATTACCGGCGGAAAAGTCCACTTGCGGATTCTATCCAACCTGGCGGATCGCAGAATTGCGCGTGTGCGCTGCACCATCCCCGTTAACGAATTGACCGTCGGGTTTGAATCCTTTAAAGGTGAGACCGTGCGCGATGGCATCATCGCCGCCTGGGCTTTCGCCGCAACCGACCCGTATCGCGCCGCAACTCACAACAAAGGAATCATGAACGGCGTGGATGCGGTGGTACTCGCCACGGGCAACGACTGGCGCGCCATCGAAGCGGGCGCACATGCGTATGCGGCGCGTTCTGGCAAATACACATCCCTATCCACTTGGGGCAAGGACAAAGATGGGAACCTCGTCGGCACGCTCGAAATGCCAATGGCGGTGGGAATCGTCGGCGGCGCGACCAAGGTTCACCCTGCCGCCCAAGCCGCAGTCAAGTTGATGGGCGTCAAGACCGCATCCGAATTGGCTGAGATCATCGTCTCCGTTGGTCTGGCTCAAAACATGGCGGCGTTACGCGCCCTCGCCACCGAAGGCATCCAACGCGGACATATGTCGCTGCACGCAAGGCAGGTCGCCCTCGCCGCTGGCGCATCTGGCAATATGATTGACAAGGTCGCCGCGCAAATGGTGGCTGAGAAGGCAATCCGCGTGAGTAGGGCGGAAGAGATTTTGAAGGAAATGCTGGTTGGTGATTAGTGATTAGTAATTGGTAATTAGTGATTGGTAATTTGTGTGTGTGCGAGATGCTACGCAGTCCCGCCCTCAGTTTCACACTATTTGTCTCGCAAAATTGTTCGGAACTCGAATTAGATATAACATCTGGAAGATTACGTAAAGGATGCCCGTAATATAAAAAGGCAAATTTAGGAAAAAATAAATGACAACCCCTAACACGCAAACCTCCCCCGCCCTCCTCAAACCCGTCAAGCCTGTCGGTATTGTCGGCTATGGCGCTTATGTGCCGCGCTATCGTATCCCCGCAAAAGAGATCGCGCGCGTCTGGACTGGCAAAACCAGCGGACTTCCCATCAAAGAAAAAGCCGTGCCCGGTCTCGATGAAGACGTGATCACCATGTCCATCGAAGCGGCGCGGAATGCCATGCTGCGCGCCCAAATTGATCCGGCGGAAATCCGCGCGGTGTGGGTCGGCTCCGAGTCGCATCCCTACGCGGTCAAGCCCACTTCCACTATCGTCGCGGAAGCGATTGGCGCAGTCCCCAGCACGCAAGGCGCAGATTTTGAATTCGCCTGCAAAGCCGGCACCGAAGCCATGGTCGCCGCGATGGGCATGGTCGGCTCAGGCATGGGACATTACGCCCTCGCCATCGGCATGGACACCGCCCAAGGCAAACCCGGCGACGCGCTCGAATACACAGCAGCTGCGGGCGGCGGCGCATACATCCTCGGACCCGCCGAAGAGTCGCTGGCGGTCATCAACTCGGCGTATTCCTACGTCACCGACACACCCGACTTTTGGCGGCGCGAATATCAAAAGTATCCCGAACACGGAATGCGCTTCACGGGCGAACCTGCCTACTTCAAACACATCACCGAAGCCGCAACCCGCATGATGGAAGCCAGCGGCACAACCGCCAAAGATTACAAATGGGCAGTCTTTCACCAGCCCAACACAAAATTCCCGCAAAAGGTCGCGGGGCAACTTGGATTTTCGCTGGAGCAAATCACACCCGGACTATTGGTGACCGTGATCGGAAACACCTACGCAGGCGCGGCGATGGTCGGCTTGACTGCGACTCTTGATATTGCCCAGCCCGGCGACAGAATCCTGTGCGTCTCCTTCGGCTCTGGAGCAGGGTCAGACGCCTTCGACATTCTCGTCACCGATAAAATCACCGCCCGCCAGAGTCTCGCCACGAAAACACAGGAATACATCGCCCGCCGCACCGAAATAGATTACGCCACCTACGCTAGGTATCGCGGAAAAATTACGATGAAGTAAAAATGAGTAATTGGTAAATGGTAATTAACAAGTTTCAATTACCATTTACCAATTACCAACCCACCAATCAACCAATTACAAAAAACCATGGCATTCTTCGACCTCCCTCTCAACGAACTAAAAACTTACCTTCCCCCGCGCGAAGAACCCGCGGATTTTGACTCCTTCTGGAAATCCACATTGGATGAAGCGCGGGCGCACCCGATCAACGCAAAATTTGAGCGCGTGGATTACGGTCTCACGGCACAGGAAACATTCGATGTCACCTTCTCAGGCTTTGGCGGACAACCGATCAAAGGCTGGTTGATCCTGCCCGTAGTGGCGCATCGCGATGCACCGCTACCCTGCGTGGTCGAATTTATCGGCTACGGCGGCGGACGCAGTTTTGCCTTCGACTGGCTGCTCTGGGCAAGCGCAGGCTACGCTCACTTTGTAATGGACACACGCGGACAAGGCAGCACATGGTCATCGGGCGATACGCCCGATTTATACGCCGAAGGCGGCAACGCGCATATCCCAGGCAGCATGACGAAAGGCATCCTTGACCCCAGGCATTATTTCTACCGCCGCGTCTTCACCGACGCCGTCCGCGCAATTGACGCGGCGCGCAGCCACCCCCAAGTGGATGCAGCGCGCATCGCCGTAACTGGCGGATCGCAAGGCGGAGGAATCACCATCGCCGCGGCTGGACTCGTCCCTGACGTGGTTGCCGCCATGCCCGATGTGCCGTTCCTTTGTCACTACCGCCGCGCCACCGAAATCGTGGATACTTATCCATACAAAGAGATCGCAGAATACTGTCACGTTCACCGCGATAAATTAGACACCGTCTTCAATACACTTTCCTACTTTGACGGGATCAATTTTGCCGCGCGCGCAAAAGCAAAAGCATTATTCTCCACAGGCTTAATGGATCAAATCTGCCCGCCTTCGACGGTCTACGCCGCGTACAATCAATGGGCTGGCGAAAAAGACATCAAAGTCTATCCGTACAACGGCCACGAAGGCGGCGAAAGTTACCAGACGGCTGAGAAATTGAAGTTTATAAAAAGTATTTGGTATTTGGTAATTGGTAAATAGTAAATGGTAATTGAATTACCATTTACTATTTACCAATATCTAAACCCACACAGACAGGAAGTCTTCTATGACAGATGTAGTAATTGCAGGAATTGGACAAACACCCGTCGGCGAACATTGGGAGATCAGTTTGCGCGATCTCGCCGTAGACGCCATTCGAGACGCGCTCAAAGACAGCGGCGGACTCAAACCGCAGGCATTATTTGTCGGCAACATGCTCGCGCCAAATCTATCCAACCAGGCGCACCTTGGAGCGCTCATCGCAGATTTTGCGGGGCTGACTGGCATTGAAGCCATCACCCTCGAAGCCTCAGGCGCATCGGGCGGAGCGGCGCTGCGGCAGGGCTACCTGTCCATTGCCAGCGGCATGGTGGATGTTGCGCTGGTCATTGGCGTTGAAAAATTCACCGACAAAATTGGATCAGATGTGGAGGAAGCCACCGCCACCGAAAGTGACGCAGACTTTGAATCGATCCACGGCATGACCATCGGCGCGCAAGCCGCGCTGTTGATGAAGCGTTACATGCACGAAAACAACGTCCCCGAAAATGGGTTTGCCGGTTTCGCGCTCACCGCCCACGCTAATGGAGTTGCCAATAAAAATGCGGCGTTCCGCAAAGCCATCAAAGCCGAAACCTATGCCAAATCAGAAATGGTCAGCGACCCGCTCAAGATATTTGATATGGCTCCACACTTGGATGGCGCTGCCGCGCTCGTTCTGACTCGCCGTGAGTTGATCCCGGCCAATGGGCAGAGTCAACCCGTGAAGATCGCCGGTTCGGCGGCGTCATCTGATACGCTGGCTTTGCATGACCGCAAAGATATGCTGTTCTTTGACACCGCTCAAATCTCGGCGGGCAAGGCAATGAAGCAGGCAGGCATTGTGCTGAATCAAATCAACTTTTTTGAATATCACGATATATTCAATATTTATGCCGCCCTGCAACTTGAAGCGGTTGGATTTGCAATCAAAGGCAAAGGCTGGAAACTCGCCGAGGATGGTTCCATTGGATTGAGCGGACGAATCCCATGCGCGACCATGGGCGGCATGAAAGCGCGCGGGTTTGCAGGCGGAGCGTCGGGCGTGTACCAGGCCGTCGAAGCAGTCATCCAGCTTCGGGGGCAGGCGGGCGCGAATCAAATCGCAGATGCAACCTATGGGTTGATCCAATCGCTCGGTGGGCCGGCATCCACAGCAGTCAGCCACATCCTGCAAAAATTGGGCTAGACATATCCTGATAGAGTTTGATAGCCGCGCGGGATAGAATTAGGACATAGAAAGGAATGATAAAAAATGGAAATTCCAAGACATTGGCGACTCAAGAAACAACGATACGGATTGGTGGGCGAAGTTTGCCCGCATTGTGATCACAAAATATTTCCACCCCGCGATGTATGCCCCAATTGCGGCGACGAGGCAAAAGAACAATTTGCGTTCAGCGGCAAAGGTGAAGTTTATTCCTACACCACTGTTTATGAAGCCCCCGCTGGTTTTGATGCGAATGCCCCTTACACTGTGGCAATCGTAAAATTGGAAGAAGGTCCCATGCTCACCGCGCAGTTAACCGACCTGAACGAACAACCGATCTCAATCGGTATGCCCGTGGAAATGGTCACCCGCAAAATGCGCAACGATGGCGATGAGCGCGGAGTGATTGTGTACGGGTATAAATTTAGGCCACGAATGGCTGTTGCATAAAAAATGAAATCTCAAATCGCCCTGCCAAATTGGCATGGCGATTTTCTTTGTATATTCTTAAGAGAGCGTTTCTTAAGTCAGACCTTAAGAGATTTTTAATAATCCCGCTTTTTGACCACAAAGGCACGAAGTCTCAAAGACTCGAAGGGAAAAATTTTGTAGGTTTGTGTCTTGGTGACTTCATGGTGAAGTTATTAAACAGTCTCTAAATCCAATTAACCAGAGATGACCAAAGATGTTTTGGCAAAAAATCGCTTCAACCCTCTGTTCATCTTTGTTGATCTCTGGTTTAATTTTGCCCATTCGGATCAAGGAGAAAAAATGAAATCAGCATCTAAGGTTGTGAATTTATGAAAATTACAGTGATCGGCGGCGGCTCTACTTACACGCCAGAATTGGTAAATGGCTTTCTGGAAAGAATTTCAACTTTACCCATTACAGAACTCTGGTTGATGGATATTGATCAGGAACGACTAAACATTGTCGGCGGATTTGCCCAGCGCATGGTCAAGGCAAAAGGCAGCCCGTTCAAGGTGATGCTGAGTACAAATCAAAGGGAGGCAATTGCGGGCGCAGCCTATGTCACCACGCAGTTGCGCGTCGGCATGATGCCCGCCCGTCGCGGCGATGAATATCTTGGTCTGCGTCACGGACTCATCGGTCAGGAAACAACGGGCGTCGGCGGCATGGCAAAAGCCCTGCGTACCATTCCTGTAATTCTCGGCATTGCAAAAGACATCCGCGAGACTGCGCCAGGCGCGTTGCTGGCGAACTTCACCAACCCAGCCGGACTCGTCACCGAGGCGCTCAACCGCTACGCACCTGATGTGCCTGCTGTGGGCGTGTGCAATGTGGGCATCACAGCCAAGATGAATATGCTTGAAGGGCTTGAAAAAATTACCGGCGCAAAAATTGACGAAAATCGCGCAATGTTGAACACGCTGGGACTCAACCACCTCACCTGGCATCGCGGCTTCACAGTGGACGGCGAAGAAATGTGGCCTCAAATTTTCCCCGCATACCTTGCCGAGGTTATGAAAAAAGAAGAGCCGGAATGGGATATTCGCACGCTCGAAATACTGGGCATGATCCCAAATTATTACCTGCATTATTTTTATTACACCGATAAAAAACTTGCCGAACAAAAGAAGTGGCCGCCTTCGCGCGCCGAAGAAGTGATCGAGATCGAGAAAGAGCTTCTGCTCCAATATGCCAACCCTGCGCTCACCGAACCGCCCGCAGATTTGATGAAACGTGGCGGGGCGTATTATTCCACACTGGCAACACAGTTGATCAACTCGCATTACAACAACCTGGGACAGGCGCATGTGGTCAACGTCCGCAACAATGGAGCGGTGAAGGAATGGCCATCTGACTGGGTTTTGGAAATGCCCGCCAAAGTGGACAACACGGGAATTCATCCGCTGCCTGCCGACCCGCTGCCTGCTTCCTGCTTCGGACTCATTTCCCAAGTCAAGATGTATGAACTGCTCACCATTGAAGCCGCTGTGCATGGCGACAGAAACGCCATGTATCAGGCGCTGCTTACCCATCCGCTCGGACCCAACGCAGACAAAATTCAGGCGGTGATGGATGACATGCTTGAAACAAACAAGCAGTGGTTTCCTCAATTCTTCAAATAGACCACTCGCAAAAATCTGCTCTTTTAACACAAAGGCTTGAAGTCTAAAAAAACCGGCGACTTCGAGCCTTTGTGACTTGGCAGTTTCTCAACGGGTTACCACGGAGACTTCATGAAATATTTTTTGGGCATAGATGTCGGCTCATCCAAAACCCACGCGCTGATCGTGGATGAAACTGGCGCATGTATCGGATTCGGTAAAGCATGGGGGGGCAATCATCAAGATGTTGGCTATGACGGTTTGGAAAACGCCTTGAAAGAGTCATTTGAGCAAGCCAGGACAACAGCAGGCGTTTCTGTGAATCAAATCTCAGGCGCTGGATTTGGGATTGCAGGCTACGACTTTCCCTCAGATCGCGAATCCCATTTGCAGACAATTGCCACGCTCGGTTTATCCTGCCCGGTTGAGGTTGTGAACGATGGCGTGAACGGATTGCTAGCGGGCGCAACGGATGGCTGCGGGGTCAATGTCACGGCGGGATCATCGAATAATTGCCGTGGGCGAAATAAAAATGGAAAAGAAGGGCGCATCGTTGGCAACGGTCCAACGTTTGGCGAATTCGGCGGCGGAATTGAGATCGCCTTAAAAGCGTTGCACATGGTCAACCATGCGTGGATCAAACGGATACCGCCGACAACACTTACCAAAATTCTACTCAACGCAACAGGCGCGAAAGATGAAATGGATTTAATGGAAGGTCTTTCCAATGAACAATATCATCTCTTTCCATTTATTGCCGTTGATGTGATACAAGCCGCGCGCGATGGCGATACGGCGGCTTGTGAGGTCATTCAATGGGCGGGAGAAGAACTTGGCTGGCTGGCGGTTTCGGTTGCGCGTCAAATTGAAATGAACGGTGAAGAAGTTGAGATCATACAATCAGGCAGTGTTTTTGACGCAGGCGAGATCATCACAACCCCCATGCGCGACATTGTCCTCAAGCATTGTCCTAAAGCAAAGATTATCCACCTTAACTGCCCGCCCGTTGTCGGCGCGGTTTTGCTTGGCATGGAACAAATCAACTTCAACGGCTACCCTGTCCGCGAACAGATCATTCAAACCGCGAAGAAAATTATAAATTAGACCTCTTGCAAAAGTCCATTTTTGACCACAAAGGCACAAAGTCTCGAAGACTCAAAGGGAAAAACTTAGTGACCCAGTGTCTTGGTGACTTTGTGGTTTACAACGCTTTACTTATGCAGAGGTCTATTAATTCTCTACCGTACAAATGTCGTTGCGAGCTCGGTAGGGCGAAGCAATCTCCCGTCGTGAGGTTGCCACGCCGCCTAAGAACAAGATCGGCGGCTCGCAACGACATAAATTCACAAAATGTACGGTAAAGAATAAATTAAAAGATTTTCCAGCTATCTGGGAATTGCCCACATATCTGTATTTTTACAGGGAACTTTCCTATCCATCAGAGCGTTATAATGTGGAAGGAGGACTTCTCCCATGACAGACACTCGAAAAAATAAGTTCGGCACAAAAAGCGGTTTTGTGCTCATTGGGGTGATATTGCTTGCATGTGTTGGCGGACTGCTTTTTTTGTCAAGGCAGTTCTTTACGCCGAGCAACGCAACCCCCACGCCGATTGAGGTGAATATGACCCAGCCATCCACACCGGAAGACAAATACAGCATAGGCATCGAACTGAGTGACGGGCTGCCCCAATCTCAAGTATCGGAAGTGTTGCCGGCGACAACTGG
>JFJP01039132.1_pt1 | contig 14584 bp, 20 predicted proteins | sample 431651 | NCBI WGS metagenome assembly JFJP01 (sample SAMN02602958, study PRJNA72255) | Microbial mat metagenome, whole genome shotgun sequencing project. | biome: fresh water; feature: sink hole; material: water; isolation source: purple microbial (photo- and chemosynthetic) mats found in...
CTGACAACAGTCGTCTTGCCAAAGAAGCAATTCTTAAACGTGAGGTCAAAAATGATCTGTTGCGTGATGTATTCAAGGCAGCATATGATCCTATGATCAATTATTGGATTGCTAAGATTCCCAGATATGGTAAGAGTAGGACACATTCATATACTGTTGAAGAAGCGCTCAAGGAACTCAAGCTACTTACGAATCGTACCCATACGGGTAATAGTGCAATTGCTCATTTGACCGCAATTCTTGAAGAATGTGAAGAACCAGAAGTGATTGAGAGAATCATTAATCGTGATCTTCGTGTTGGTTGCTCTGAATCGACTGCAAACAAAGTTTGGCCAGGATTGATTCCCACGTTTGACGTAATGCTTGCATATAAGGATATCAGCGGTATCAAATATCCCGCGTTTGCACAAGTTAAATTTGATGGTGGTCGTTGCCATTTGATGTTTGATGGAACTACTGCTACGGCGTATTCTCGCAACGGTAAGATCATCGAATTTTGTGGTGCATTGGATGCATCTGCTCGTTTGCTCATGAAAGAAGGCGAAGTGTGGGATGGTGAGGTTGTGTTCCGTGATGCCAAAGGCAAATTTCTTGACCGCAAAACGAGCAACGGACATTTCAACTCTTGTATAAATATGATAAGAATGAAAACAAAATTAGAGGAAGAAATATGTCAATTGAAACAGCAATTAATTCAATCTCAGAAAAATCAATAAGAAATATTGAACAATTACCAACAATATTACAAAATGCTGTATTATCATTAAAAACTGATTGGTTAACATTATATGGATTTTCACCAAAGTTAAAGTTATGTTTGCATATTTTAAAAGAAAATATAGTAAATCCGCCTAAATGTCAATTAAAATGTTGTGACAACTTCATCTTAAGACATGGACATGATGGTTTATTCAGTACTTACTGTTGCAATGAACACAGATGGCAAGATAAAGAAAAACTAAAAAAACAATATGAAAAACATTTAAAAACTATTGATCATAACAAGAAGTGTATTAAATCTGCTGCAACTAGAAAACAAAAAATAGACCCAATAACAGGATTAAATGGATTTGATTTAGCAATAAAGAAAGCAGTACAGACAAGAGAATCTAATGATACATGGTATACTTCTGTTTGTAGAGCAAATAAATCATATTCAAATGAAAAAAGATATAAATCTGTAGAAAAAAGAATCAACACAATCGAAAAAAAATATGGTGTTTCGCATTTTGGTAATTCTGGATTTTCTGTATTAAAGAAAAAATTGATTCATAATGTAGAATTTTTAACTCAAGGATACGAAGATGTTGAAATTTATGATTTAATAAGTTCTGGAATCAACCCAAATGATATTTTAATGTGCAATCAAAGAAAAGAATTTGCTATTTTTTATGAAGATGCTAAAGGACACAAGAGAAGATATTTTCCTGATATTAAAATAATTTCACAAAATAAATTCATAGAAGTAAAATCTCTTTATTGGTATGAAAGAGATAAAAATAATATTCATTTAAAGTTACAAGCAGCAAAAGATCAAAACATTGATATTGAACTTAAAATTATTGAGAGAAAACATGTTGACAAAATACGAAAAAACATCACAATTATTGATTGAAAAAGAAAAAGAACTTGAAGAATTGATTAAAAAGAACTCAGAGATTGCTCAATATGCAACCTTCATTGCTTGGGATATTGTCGATTTCAGTTCTACTTTAATGTATGAAGATCGATATGATGAATATGTTCGTCGTTGGGATAATTTGACTGAAGTACAAAAACACAATTCCAATATTTGGGTTGCCGAAGCAAAAGTAATTAAAACTGAGAAAGAAGCGATGGATTTTTATGAACATTGCATCAAACATGGTCATGAAGGTGCGGTTCTTAAGAACATCAAGTCTGTATGGCAACCTAAGCGAACCAAAGATCTGGGTAAAATGAAAGGTGAAGAAGAAGCGGATCTGATCGTTGTCGGATGGGAATTGGGTACTGGTAAAAATTCAGGCCGCTTGGGTAACATCATTGCAGAAACTGCTGATAGCAAACTTCGTGTTAATGTCGGCACCGGATTCAAGGATGGAGATCGTGATCAACCCGCAGAATACTTCCTTGACAAAATTGTGACTATCAAATATAATCAACTTATTCAGGATAAAAAGAGTGGAAAATGGACGTTATTCTTACCTGTGTATATTGAGCGTCGTTTGGATAAAGATGTTGCTAATAACTTTGGAGATTTGAAATAATGCGACAACCTACAATGCCTATTTGGTTTGTAAAATTTGCCCGAAGGATTGAAGAATTGGAACGACTCGTTAAAATTCAGCAACGATTAATTGAAGAACTGCAAACACCAAAACATTTGCAAGTTGATCCTAGTTATATGCAAAATGGGTTTGCTCCTACTGTGTATGGTACCGGAGATTTGAAATGAGTTTCATTCGACACGACTTAGATTGGGAAATGTATCAAAAAGACCCAGATCATTATTCTTTATTAAATTCAAGATTATATGAAGAATATAATCGTGCATACGATAATCATATGGGGGATGAATTTTCATCTCCCCCATTGTTTCTTAAAGAAGATTTAGAAAAATGTATTAATCATAGAGCAGATAGGTTAAACCGTCTTGTTCAATTAAAAGCGCCAGAAACAATAAGAGAAAATGAACAAAGAGTGTTAGGAGATTATATCTATAAACTCAAAAATAATGAGTTTATAGTTACTAAAGAAGAAAAAGAATATGCTGAAAATTTTTATAAAAGAGAAAATGAATTTAAATTTGAGAAGTGCTGGTACGAATTTGATTTTGAGGAAAAATTTAAAGAATATTGGAATTGTGAGGTTGATTAATTATGAACAGACATTATACGAAATATCTTTGGAATAAATACCCTAAATTGTTCAAAGGAAGATTTCTTCCAATTACACAAAGTTTAGTTTCGTTTGGCTTTGAAGTTGGTGATGGTTGGTTTAACATTATCAATAATCTATGTTCCCACATTCAAGGACATATTGATAACAAACGAGAGAATCGTGCTAACACACTTCGGTTTAATCGTGCTCTTAAGCGTTGGAAGGAAAATAAAGATGATCGTGGATTAATTCATTATTTCACAATGAGTAATGGTCATGTAATGCAGACAGTATTGGACGATACTAAAAATGGTGCAGGGTTATATAGACCAGTATGTGAAACACCACCGCAGGTTGTTGTCACTCAAGTCAAAGAAAAGTTTGGCACTCTCAGATTTTATTATGAAGGCGGTGATGATTATATTGACGGGCTAGTGAGAATGGCAGAGTCTATGACTGCAGTAACATGCGAAGTGTGTGGGGATAAAGGAAAACTTAATGGTGGAGGATGGATTTCATGCCGTTGCAAAAAGCACAGAAAGACACAATAAAAGAATTGAAAATTGAACTTAAAGAAACTAAGGCAACACTGAAAATGGTTCAATTGATGTATAAGAATACTCTAGAGGAACTTAGTAGAATGACTTTGGCAAATAGAGATTTAATAGATGAGTTGCATAAAATAAAGAAAGGGTGATATGAAAATATTAGTAATGGGGCTGCCTGGGTCGGGAAAGACTACGTTTGCTAAAAAATTGTTAGCTGAATTTCAGTTTTCTAAATTGGAATTTAAGTTTAATCATATATCATGGTTGAATGCTGATCAAGTTAGAAAAGATCATGATGATTGGGATTTTTCTACTGAAGGTAGAATTCGTCAATCACTTAGAATGAAAATGTTGGCTGATACAGCAAATGCATGGAATCACTTGGTGATCGTTGACTTTATTTGTCCTACAGTTGAAACTAGAAAAAACTTTAATGCAGATATGATTGTTTTCATGGACACAATTAGTAAAAGTCAATATGAAGATACAAATTCTATGTTTGACAGAAATGTGAATGCCGATTATAATGTTACAAATTGGAATCAAGAGGGAGAAATAATTGAGCAAATTCTACACAAATGTGTTTCAATGGGGATCTAAGATCCTCTATAAGGGAATAGAAAACGGTCGACCAGTCATTTTAAAAGATGAGTTCAAACCTACATTATATGTAAAATCAAAAAAAGCAAAAACAGAATGGAAATCACTTTATGGTCAGGGATTAGATCAAATTACGTTTGGTGATATTAGAGACGCTAAAGAATTTGTTGAACAATATAAAGATGTTGAAGGTTTTGATGTTCATGGAATGACTCAATTTCAATATCAATATATTCATGATAATTTCCCAGGTGAGGTTCAATATGATGTAGATCAAATGCACATTGAATTTCTTGATATTGAAGTAGTTTCTGACGGTGGTTTAAAATATAGTGGTCATCATAAAATAAAAATTCGTAAAAAATGATTTTTTGATATTGAAGTTTATATAAATATAAAACAACTTCAATATTAGGAAATTTTATGAACTATCAAAAACATTATAACAATCTAATTGATAAAGCAAAAAATAGAATTATTGATGGGTATGTTGAGACCCATCATATACTTCCTAAATGTTTAGGCGGTGTAGATTCAAAAGAAAATTTAGTAATATTAACTGCTAGAGAACATTTTATAGCCCATGCATTATTAGCAAAAATATGGGATGGAACTCCCAATGGTTACAAATTGGCAAGCGCTTTTAGATATATGTCTGTAGATTCACATTCTGGTAATCGACAACACAATCACGATTATGAATGGATGAGGAAATTATATTCAAGAAATCATCCAACTAAAAATAGTGTTATTGTTGAGAAAATTAGAATTGCTGCAATAAAACAAGCACATGAAAGAAGGATTAAGAAAAGAATATTTGATGATATGTTTATAGGTCCTATTTTTGCTAAACCAGCTCCAAAGCTTGGAAAGAAAAAATTTCAACCAAAACAAACCCAAGAATCAAATAAAAAGCGTTCTATTACTTTAAAACAAACATTAAGTATGTTATCGCCGGACGAATTAAGCGAAAGATCTAGAAAATCTTGTTTACTGTGTGATCAGACAAAACGCGCAGATGCAATAAAAAGAGCTAAAAGCAGTGAATTAAAAATGACAAATATTGATAAAAGTGAAATAGTATTTCATACATATGATGATGTTAAAATATTAACTGGAATGTCATATAGTGAAATAAAATATATTATTAAGATCCATAGTGGGTATGATAAACATGGGAGACATTTTGAATACGTTAAAAAATACAGAGTATGAAATATCATTATCAGAATTTTCATCGAAATATGAAGTAGAAGATTATGAAGTCTTCGATGAAGAATTGAATAAATGGGTTAATTATACTGAATCTTGTTATAGAAAACACATATCAGGAGGTTTTCCTGATATTGAAACTACTCCAGCACCTATTGTGCTTATAGCAATGCACAATAAAGCGACAGATAAAACAATTGTGTTTGGCACAAAATCTATTAATCAAACAGGTGATTTTGAGTTTAGAACATATAAAGATGAAAACACAATGCTTAGGTCGTTTGTTACTTATTGGGCAGATTATTATCCAGACATTGTGAGTGGTTGGAATTCAGATCAATTTGACTTTCCTTATATCATCAATCGTATTTTTAAAATACTTGGTGATGATTGGGTTAAGAAACTTTCGCCGTTTGGGATCGTTAGAGAAAAAATGGTGGAAATTCGCGGCCGTGAAATTCAGACGTATGATATTTACGGTGTGACACAATTAGATTATCTTGATTTGTATAAAAAGTTCGGCACATATTCTGCAAAAGAATCTTATGCATTGGGTTTCATTGCACAAGAGGAAATTGGAGAAACTAAAAGAGAAGCACCTTGCGAATCATTTAAAGAATGGTATGATGATTACTATGATTCTTTCGTTGACTATAACGCGCATGATGCTCGATTGGTTCATCGTATCGACAACAAAATGAAATTGATTGATCTTGCAGTTTCTGTAGCGTACTTAGCAAAAATCAACTTCAAAGAAGTATTCAGTCCAGTACGCACATGGGATGTATTAATTTACAATCATTTGAGTGCTAAAAAGATTGCTATTCCACCACACAAAAAGAAACTTGCGAGTGCATTTGAAGGTGCATATGTTAAAGATCCAGTATTAAAAATGTATGGATGGGGAATGTCATTCGACTTTGCATCACTGTATCCTACGATCATTCGCCAATGGAATCTTTCACCCGAAACTCTAGTAAAAGATCAAATGGAACCAATTGATGTTGATACTATGGTAAATTGTAATCAGGGTTTGTCTAAATATGCTCATGAAAATGACTTGACAATTGCTGCAAATGGTTCATTATATCGTAAGGATAAAAAGGGCATTTTACCCGAAATGATGGAAATGATGATGGTAGGTAGAAAAGTTGCTAAAAAAGAAATGTTGAAATTAGAGCAACAATATCAAGAAGTTAAAAATGAATTATCACGCCGGGGAACTGGTGTTTGATTTCTTCCATAATGGATTGCCGTTTTTGCCAAAATTTATTCTACCATGAATCCAACCTTCAGGAATTTCGTTATGATAAAATCTTCCTTGTTCTTTTGTGATTGGATTATAATACCATTTTGAACCTTTTTTACCACTATTCTCTCCTGGAAATGTTCCTATAATCCAGTTTGTGGGTTGTTCATTTTCATGAAAATATTTTGTTTTTTTAGTAATTGGATCATGCCACGGTTTTCCTTTAACTTCAACTGAATTTGCTCTTCTAAAATTTTCTCTCGCTTTTTCAGATCGTTTTGTGCCAGTTTGTATTGGTATCGCTATTCCGTTGATATAATCTGGATGAGTATTGTCAATTGATGTAATCTTCCCATTTGGGTATTTTACTGGAACTTTACCTTTTGATCTAAGTGACATTTGTTTTTGTATAGTGATTTGTTTTTCTTTTGGGAGTTTTTTAAACCAATTAGTATTTTGTTCAGAAATAATCTGCGATAGTTCTGTTCTAAATTCTTCATATAAAAGAGATAAAGAATCTACATCAGATATGACAGATTTATATTTTTTAAGAACTCTTTTCATTTGATTAAATGCAAATATTGTTTGTTTTTCTTTAATTAATTTGGCAAGATGGTAATGAGCTAAAAAGTGATCTCTAGGTTTCAACTTTATTATATTGTTTCTGTTTTTCGATAATTGTGGAAAAAGGGATTTTGGTAAAATATGATGTTTTTCGTATTGTTCAGTCAATTCATTTAAACTACATTGGTCTAAAAATGAGAAATATGTTTGCAAATAATTATGATCAATGTTATAATTTGACTCAAGTAAAAGAGTATGTAGCATGTTGTCTCCATATGTGGTATTTACCATATTATTTATATAAAATCAGTATTTCAAATGGGGGTTATGGTGTGGATATTAAAAATTTAGATACAGAAACATTAAAACAAATGGCGACGGAATTAGAATCATCAATTTCTAGTTTAAATAATCGTCAAATGGCATTAAAAATTCTTGCAAACGCTTAATAATAGGCGCATGGATCAGTAATGATTCTTGAAAACTCTGTGAATTCGGTGAAACTCCAGAACGGACAATACCGAGCCAAGCCCAATATTGGGAAGGTGTAACGACTAGTCGAAAGACGTAGTGTCAAGCGACACGAAGCGCAGAGGGTCCAAATTGGATCATGATATAGTCTGTTCTGCATAGGAATATGCAGCTATATGGGGCAAGTTTAGCGACCTTGCTTAAACACAAAGGGTTATGGTGCAATTACAAATGCTGGTTTTAGATATTTTGAACTTGCTATAGGTGAAGCAATTACTTTAACTGGTCAAGTATCTGATAAACATGTAGAAAAGAATCTCAATATTTACATGAATAAGTTATTAAAAACTACCGATGTTGATTATGTTACTTACATGGATACAGATTCTGCATATCTTGATGTAGATGAAATAATACAAAAAGTTTATCCTAATAAATCAATTGATGACACTGTAAAATTTTTAGACAAAATAGGCGTTGAAATACAAAAAGGGCCTATTCAAAAATCAATTGATCATATTTTTGAATTGTGTAACTGTTTTGAAAAACTTATGGATATGAAACGAGAAGCAATTTATTCTCGTGGTTTGTGGACTGGCAAAAAACATTATGCTTTGAAAGTACATAATTCTGAAGGTGTTGAATATAAACCGTATAAACTTAAAGTAACTGGTCTTGAAATTGTTAAATCAAGCACTCCGCAAGTCGTGCGTAAAAAGTTGAAAGAGGCACTCGCAGTGGTATTTGAAAAAGATGAAAGTGCTTTACAAAAATTTGTTTCTGATTATCGAAAAAAGTTTGATGTGTATGGTCCAGAAGATATTGGATTCCCTAGAGGTGTATCAGATATTGATAAATGGAAACAGGGTGAATATGGTTATAAAAGTGGCACACCAATACATGTAAGAGCGGCAATATTGTTTAATCAATATTACGGTAAAAAGCATAAACAAGAATTGGCAAATGGTGATAAAATTAAATTTGTGCATATGAAAACACCTAATCCAATTAAAGAAAATGTGTTTGGTTGGCCGACGGCAAGTAAATTTCCAGAAATAGATGAATTGATAAAATTTTCAGATAAGGACAATAAAGCACCAAATTCCTTGACAAAATATATAGATACGGATAAAATGTTTTATATGACATTCGTAAGACCATTAGAATCAATCGTTGGTGCTATCGGATGGACTACTGAGGAAAAAAGTTCATTGGAGTCATTTTTTGGTTAATATAACATATAAACAAGCAGAGCAGTTAATCATTCTTGGTGAAGAATGTGCAGAAGTACAAAAATGTGCTTCCAAATTATTGCGATTCGGTATAAAGGATCAATATCAATCTTTAGATAATTTGACTGAAGAACTAGGTGATTTATTGGGTATCATTGAATGGGTTGTTAAAGAGTTTGAAATGAATCCAGAACTTTTAATTTACTATGGCAAAATGAAACAAGAAAAAATGTTGAAGTGGACAAGCTATCAGAATAAATAATATATTCACAAGGGATGGGATACCGATTGTGGGAGTCCTGGTGAGTGGAACCCTCATTTTGCATGTAGCTCATGCGTAATCAATCAGCAAACAACTAGGAGAAGTAAATGTCAAAAAATGCACTATTAGATAAAATGAAAGCAGCTGGTTCTATTAAGGTAACTACATTATCAGATTCGATTCTGTTCAATGCTAAAGATTTCACTGTTACCTCTTTACCAATTTTAAATGCTGCATTCAGTGGTAAATTAGATGGTGGGATGACCTCTGGTCTTACAATGATTGCAGGCGAATCTAAAAACTTTAAATCTGGTCTTGGATTGGTTTGTGTTAAATCATATCTCGACAAATACCCAGATGCAATTTGCATGTTTTATGATTCTGAATTTGGTATCACAGAAGATTATATTAAAAATTCTGGTGTTGATCCAGATCGTGTATTACATATTCCAATTTTACATATTGAACAATTGAAATTTGATCTTGTTAAACGTCTTGATCAAATAGAACGTGGTGATCATATAATTATTTTCATTGATTCGATTGGTAATCTTGCATCAAAGAAAGAAGTAGATGATGCATTAGATGAAAAATCTGTTGCTGATATGAGTCGTGCGAAACAGATGAAATCACTATTTCGTATGATCACTCCACATTTCACAACTAAGGACATTCCATGTATTGTGATCAACCACACATATAAAGAAATTGGTATGTTCCCGAAAGACATTGTTGGTGGTGGCACAGGATCATATTATTCTGCCAATACTATTTTCATTATTGGGCGATCACAAGAAAAAGGATCAAGTGGCGATATTGATGGGTGGAATTTCACCCTTCGTGCTGAAAAATCTCGATATGTTAAAGAGAAGTCTAAATTTCCTATTCAGGTAATGTATGATGAAGGTATTAATCCATTTAGTGGATTGCTTGATATTGCTTTGGAATCTGGACACGTTACAAAACCAAAGAATGGATGGTATTGTGCAGCAGGTGCAGAAAAGAATGTGCGTGAAAAAGACACCAATACCCGCGAATTTTGGGCGCCAATCGTAACAGATGAAACATTCAAAGAATTTGTGCGAAACAAATATCAAATGGTACAAAGATCAGCAATTGAGAATGATGAGGAGATAACAAATGATTAATGTTAAATCTACGGGAAAAATTATTAATGACAATGTTGAACTTGAAATCATTGATGATCCATATGTCGGTATAACCTTTCATTATGAAGGTATGAAAATGGCAGATCATGAAAATGAAGATGGTTCAATGAATATGTCATTTGAATATAATATCACAAGTGAAAAACAACCAGAAGATGTTATATTATTTGAGAGGACTTTGGGTGATTTGATTATTCAAATTCTTACTGAACAAATGGAAAAAGGTGAAGTCGTTTATAAAGGTGGTACAAATGATGATCAGTCCGGAAAAGTATGAATTAGCGGCATCATTTCTTAAATCATTTAATCCAAAGATTACATTGACAAGAAGTGGAATGCCTGCAATAATATGTTCATCTAGTTGTGGTGATGATGTATTTCCTTTATTGGGAGTATATTGGACTGGTGGCGAATGGATACCAATTCGTTGGACTAAAGAAGGGACATATTTGAATTCTAGTGCCCACACTGGTATGGATGTTATTTTAGAACAAGATCCTAACGATAAAGAGGTTGCATGACAAACAGAATAGAAAGTGTTATATTTGAGGGTTTGTTAGGTAATGATGATTATACTCGCAAAACTTTACCATTTTTGGAAGAAGAATATTTTGATTCCAGAGTAGATAAGATTCTCTTTAAAGAGATTAAAGAGTTTTACGACAAACATAATAAATCACCGACAAAGAAAATTTTGAAATTGTTTTTAGATGACTGTAAAGAATTGAAACAGGGTGAATTTGATGAAGCAGTAGAATTAGTGGAAGGGTTGGGAGAACCAGAAAATAATGTAACATGGTTGACTGAAAGGACCGAAAAGTTTTGCCGCGATAAAGCAATATATAATGCTATCATGACTTCAATTAGTATTATGGATGGTAGGAATACAAAATTAGACAAAGGTGCTATTCCAACATTATTGTCTGACGCATTAGCAATATCATTTGACAAAACAGTAGGACATGATTATTTCACTGATGCTGATAATCGATTTAATTTCTATCATTTGAAAGAGGATCGTATTCCATTTGACTTAACAATGTTTAATAAAATCACTAAAGGTGGTTTACCTCGAAAGACATTAAATTGTGTGGTCGCAGGTGTTAATGTGGGTAAGAGTTTGTTCTTATGTCATTCAGCCGCTTCTGCTTTGAAGCAAGGTGAGAATGTTTTATATATTACAATGGAAATGGCTGAGGAACGAATCGCAGAACGCATTGACTGTAATTTGATGGATGTATCAATTGATGATCTTATTCGTATGAAAAAGACAGATTTTGATAGTAAAATTCATGATATTCAATCAAAACATCACGGTCGGCTGATTGTCAAGGAATTCCCTACTGGTGGGGCTCATGCGGGGCATTTTAAATCATTGATGGACGAATTAAAACTTAAAAAGAACTTCGTGCCTGATCTGATTGTGATCGACTACTTGAACATTTGTAACAGTCAGAGACTCAAGGCTGGTGGTGCATTTAACTCATATACAATTATTAAATCCGTTGCAGAGGAGTTACGTGGTCTTGCGGTTGAATATGATGTGCCTGTTTTGACAGCAACTCAATTCACACGAAGCGGATCCACTGACACTGATAGTGACATGACTGACATTGCAGAATCATTCGGCACAGCAGCTACGATGGATTTCATATTTGCCATCGTTAGAACAGAAGAACTTGATGCTATGGGTCAATTAATGATAAAACAGTTGAAATCTCGTTATAATGACGTTAATTATTACAAGAGATTCGTGATTGGTATCGATATTGCGAAATTTAAACTGTATGATGTTGATAATCCGACAGCTGACCTTGTGGATACAGGTAAAAAGGATGATGATGTGCCTGTCTTTGACAAATCAACCTTTGGTTCTCAGATGAAGAAACGAGGAGATTTCGGAGAATTAGACTTTAGTTAATAGATAAAACCCGCTTCGGCGGGTTTTATTTTGCATAAATATTATAATTAAATAGAATGAGGTTATAATGTTAGCAACTATATCAAATCTTGACCAAAGACTGCAAAAAATAGGATTTATAAAAACAGATTCTAAATTAAAAGAAGGTCATTATTTTATATCTGGCAACAATGTAATCATATTGCTTCCCGATTCACTATATAAAAACAATCAAAGAGAACAGTTTTTAAAATTAACTTTACAGCCGAAGTTAATTGATTTTGATCCAGAATATAAAAAAGTAGGTATGCCATCATCTGCGGGTGGTTTGACTTTTAGGGGATCTCAAATAAAATTGATTGCTAAGATAGGTGCTGCTCCAGGAAAAACATCAACAAATAAGGGCAATCAATTTGAGGATGAATTATTAGAAGATTTTAAATTATATCAGAGTGAAAAATATACTTTTAAATATACTGATTTTATGTCAGAGTTTATACAAAAAGATATTAAACATGCTGTTATTAAAAAAGCAGAAAAAACTGGAGGTGAAAATACTCCAAGACCCATTTTAATGACTGGGAAAGAATTATATATTTCTGTTAAAGGTGGTGGTAAAACTTTTGATGTCGGTGATGCCTTAGCTGATTTAAAAGTTCATACTGAAAAAAGTCAATATAACATATCCTGTAAATATGGTGAAACTGTTTCATTTTTTAATGCAGGTGTTGGCAGAATATTTCCCGCCGCAGAATTTACTAGTGGTAAATTTTCATCACCTATGGCATATCCATTACTTAACTTGTTTGGAATAGATTATTCAAAATTTATAGGAGTGTTTTTAAATTATAAAGAAAGTGCTGGTTTAAAAGTAGCTCCAAAAGATTATGCAAAATCGAAAGCAGATCCACAAAAAATATCAGAATTTTTAAAATCTGGAATAGGTATGGGATATTATCTCGTGCATAAACATAAAGACAATTCAGTTAGTTCTTATTTAGTAGATCAAAATTTTCTTAATAGAGCTTCAAAAATAACATCTGATATTATTGTTGAATATCCTGTTGGTGGTTCAGCAAAACGTGTAGATATAAAAGTAGAAACTGAATTATTTAAATTTAAGTTTAATTTTAGACCAAAATCAGGTGGTGTGTTTCCAACCCATTTAATGTGTGATTATTCATTCAAACATTAATATAAATATAACAAAACATTGATGGAAAATCATGAAAACATTTAATACCTTTCTAACGGAATCGCAAGCGCACGATCAAGCTCAGTCTATGAAACTTGAGTATTATGGGTTTGGGCGCTATGGTCGAAATAACATGGTTACTCATATTAATCATGCAGGTAGATTAGTCCCTGTTCAAAAATCCTTTCCATCGAAAAAGGGTGAAGATGTTTTGTTGCATTATGAACATATTGAAGATCAATTATTCAATAAGGGTGTTGCAGGTGCAAAATCGGCACTAGATATTCTTCATTCATTAGTGAAGAATCCCAAAATGGTTGAAACCCAAACAAAAATCGATGGCAGTCCAAGCTTGTTTTATGGAAAGCAAGATGGTAAGTTCTTTGTTGCTACAAAATCAATGGCAAATAAAGAACCAAAAATCAATTTCACGAATGAAGATATTGAACGTAATCACGGTCATGCTCCCGGATTAGTTGAAAAACTAAAAGCAGCATTAGAACATTTACCAAAAATTTATAAAGGTGGCGATAATGAAATTCATCAAGGCGATGTTATGTTCACTAAAAACGATGTGGATACTCGTGACATTCAAGGAAAAACTCACTACACTTTTAAACCTAACACAGTCCGTAACGCAATTCCTGTCGACTCTACTGAAGGTAAAAAAATAAAAAAATCAAAATTTGGTTTTGCTATCCATTCAAAATATAATGATGATAACGAAAGGTTACCAGCAAGCCATAAAGATTCATATAAACATCCAGACGTATATACGATGAAAGTTACTGCACCAGATGCGGCAAACTCACCTGATGCTCACCGCAAATTATCTGCATTAGGCGGTACATTAGCAGGTACTCATAAAGACACATTTGACTTTGTTTCACAAGCACATTTAGCACCTCTGTTTAAACAATACATCAATTCTAAGGTTAGAGACAAATCAGAAAATGCAATTGATGGTTCTGATTTTATAAATTTTGTAAAGCAAATAAAACAAAAAGAAATTGATAAAGTAAAAACACCTGCCAAGAAAGCAGAAAAGCAACAGGTGGCAGATGATATATTGAGTGATTTAAACCATAATAAAGAACATATCAATCGTGCATTTATTATTCATAAATCAATATCAGATAGCAGGAATAACTCCAACGGGTCCAGAAGGATATGTTGCAATTGGTTCAAGCGGCACTCATAAATTAGTTAAACGTGGTGAATTTAGTGCAGCAAATTTTGCACAGAATAGTGGAGAATGGGGTTCAGCAGATAAAAAGAAAGATGATTCAAAATCTGCAGTAGTTACTATAGGTCGTATGTCGC
>JFJP01039232.1_pt1 | contig 14583 bp, 6 predicted proteins | sample 431651 | NCBI WGS metagenome assembly JFJP01 (sample SAMN02602958, study PRJNA72255) | Microbial mat metagenome, whole genome shotgun sequencing project. | biome: fresh water; feature: sink hole; material: water; isolation source: purple microbial (photo- and chemosynthetic) mats found in...
AAAGCGCTTCCAGTACTTTTTCCATTTTTATGCCCCGCGAACCTTTTACAAGTATAGTATACTCTTTGATTTGCTGCTCCTGTAACCATAGGCGGGCTTCGTCCGAAGTGGGGAAACAGGTAAACCTTCCTTTGGCTGCATTTGTAAAATCTGGTCCTACCAGTACAACTTTATCAAATCCTGATTCTGCTATTAGATCAACAATAGCAAGGTGTTCAGCCGGGCTTTCATCACCAAGTTCAAGCATATCTCCCAGGATCAACATTTTATTCGGCATTTTCATCTGAGCAAAATTTTCGATTGCCACCTGCATGCTTGTCGGGTTGGCATTGTATGCATCCAGAATTATTGCATTTTTTGCCGTTTTCATTGCCTGCGACCGACTGTTCGAAGGGAAATAATTATTGATAGCTGCTCTGATATGGGCTGGGGAAACTTTAAAAAATGTACCGATACATATAGCTGCCAGTACGTTTTCGGAATTATAATTACCCACCAGGTTTGTTTCAATCGGAATTTTCCCGGATTCTGTTATCCAGTTCATTTTTAGGGTTGTGGTACTTTCAGCTATGCTGCCATAAGTTTCAACACCTTCGTGATTTCCATAAAATATACAGTTCATTCCTGCTGTAAGTTTTACCAGCAAAGGATTTTCTGCATTTACAAAAACAGTTCCATTTGATTTGCGCAGCCAGGCGTAAAGTTCATTTTTAGCTTTTATAACACCTTCGTATCCTCCAAAACCACCAAGATGTGCCCGCCCGATATTGGTGATCATTCCATGTGTAGGTTCAGCAATACGGCAATAATTTTCAATTTCTGCCTGGTGATTGGCACCCATTTCAATAATTGCAACCTGTGTTTCATCTGCAATATTCAATAAAGTGAGTGGAACACCTATATGATTATTCAGGTTGCCTTTGGTAGCCGTTACATTAAATTGCTTACTCAACACAGCATTAATCAGCTCTTTGGTGGTGGTTTTACCATTACTTCCTGTGATGGCGATAACGGGAATATCAAATTTCCGGCGGTGAAAAAGTGCCAGTTGCTGCAATGCCTCAAGAACGTCATTTACCAGCAAGGTTTTAGGCCCGGAATACGCCACATCATCAATTACTGCGAAAGCCGCACCTGCATCCAATGCAGTTGCAGCGTATTTATTCCCGTCGAAGTTATCGCCTTTCAGTGCAAAAAACAGGCAACCCGGTAATATCTGCCGTGAATCAGTGGATACGGACCTGTGCTCCAGGTAAATAGTATATAAATCTTCAATGGAAATAATCATGTGTGCTCTTATGTTAGGTAGTTGCAAATTACTTAAAATAAAAAACCCATCCGTATCAGGGATGGGTTTTTTTATAAACAAAATTAGTTTTTCTATTTACCGGGTGCTGAGCCGCCTACGCTTCCCATTGCACAACGGAATCCAATGTAGTTTGTCGACATTTTTTCGTCGAGTGAGCGACGGGCTGCCGGGCTCAGATAGAAAGCCGGATCGCGCCATGAACCTCCTTTATAAACGCGGGAGTGATCGCTGATGAGGGACGAAAGACCATATTCATACATTTTATCTGTTGAAGTAACGCCTTCTTCTGCAGGAGCCATCCAGTCAACACCAGCCAACGATTGATAATCACCGTCGAGGTAGTTGATATTATCAGCTTTGCGATAGTTGATGCGTCCCATAGCTTCTTCTTCTGTTACCGAACGGTATTTTATACGTCCGAGACTATCCTTGGGTACCAGGTATCCTTGTCCGTCTGTCTGACGTGTCTGGAAAGTATTTCCACGGAAAGGAGCAAAGTCATTAACATCTTCGAAACTTAACGGGCGGTAAACGTCCATTACCCATTCGGCAACATTGCCGGCCATATTGTAGAGATTATAATCATTTGGCCAGTATGAACCCACTTCGGCAGGAATTTCGGCACCGTCATTCAGGTTGCCGGCAACTCCCATATAGTCACCGCGGCCACGTTTAAAGTTAGCCACATAGCTGCCGTAGAATTTGCTTTCGTCGGTGCGTAAAACAGTACCGTTCCAGGGGTAGATACGACGTTCGACAACGCGCTCAAAATGAGTATTGCCAATAAGTCCATATGCTGCAAATTCCCATTCAGCTTCCGTCGGGAGCCTGTATTTCGGTAAAAGTATTCCATCTTCAAGACGAACCCTGCGTTCACCGGTTCCGTTTGGATTGAGGTCACGCATTGGTTTGTTCACTAAGCCGGTATATTGACCTGCAAGGTATGCTTCTGTATTAAAGTTATTTTCATCTTTTTGTGCCGGATCAAGTTCCAGAACGCCATACTCAACAAGCAGCATTTCGTTAACACGGTCGGTACGCCACAAACAGTAATCGTTAGCCTGTATCCAGCTTACGCCTACAACAGGGTAGTTTCTGTAAGCAGGGTGCCGCAGGTAGGTTTCTACCAGCGGTTCGTTGTAACCTAGTTTTTCGCGCCATACAAGAGTATCAGGCAATGCTTTCATGTAAACCTGCGGATAGCTTGTTCCGAATACACGGCTTAGCCAGTACAGATATTCTACATAATCAAGGTTGGCAACTTCGGTTTCATCCATGTAAAAACTGGGAATGGTAACCCTGCGCGGGATATTATTCCATTCATACATCGGGTCGTCGCTGATTCGGCCCATTGTAAAGGTGCCGCCTTCAATAAATACAAGTCCCGGACCTGTGGTTTGTGCCTGAAAATCTGCAACTTCGAAACCACCATTCTTGGGGTCATTGTATTTCCACCCTGTGGTGCGTGATTCTTCTTTCCCTCCGAATTTTGAACAGGAAGCCAGGAGTGCAATTGTTGCTGCAAACAATACTTTTGAAGCTATTTTGCCGTAGTTAGACATCTCTTTTAATGGTTTGTTTGGGTATTAACTAAAAACTGGGGCAATTTATTGCCTTATACTTAAATTCTTTTTTTAAACATGGCAGATACCAGACGAAAGATACCTCATGAGAACCGCCTGCAGGCATTCCCATTTGCGATAACGTAAAGTCAAAACTATATCCGATTTTAAACTGTGGTTGTTGAAATCCCAGTAGTACAATTAACGCATCCGGATTCTCAAAATTGTGCCGGAGCCATAAACCTGTAACAAAAGGGTAAAAATTAAAGTTCAGCCCGGTGTTCAACTGGTGAAATTCACCTTGTTGCATATAAACTAAATTTGGCGACAGCGAGAAGTTATCATTCTCCCGTCCTGCCAGTTCCTGTTTCAGATTAAATATCCCTCCTGCATGAATGGTGAACCGCGTTGCCAGGCGACTGATATTCCCCTGGTAAAAACCCAGGTCAGGATTGGTAATATGGTGAGCTGCAATACCAAGGTAAAACCTTTCATCGTATCCAAGTACCATCCCGGTAGAAAAATCAACATCCCCAACATTTAATTCGGCGGGTTGCTGTTCGTAGCCTGATACTATTTCGCCTGTGCCCGGAACTATCATATCTTCAAAAACAAGTTCCTCCCAGTTGAGCCGGTATTGATAATACCCTGCCTGCAAGGCCGCATTCATCCTGAGTTTCTCTGTTATTTTTAAATGATATGAATACACGGCATTGGCTGAAAATGAGGCTAACGGACCGGTCATATCCGAAGTGGCAATCAATGCCATGCCACCTGAAAGCGCATCTACATACATATCGGCAGCAGCATTGTAGGTAACATAGCTTCCTCCTAACGAAGGATACTGGTTGCGGTAGTTTAACGCTACACGCGGACAGATAATGTTTCCGGCCAGGGCTGGATTAAGATATACGGGATTGGCATAAAACTGGGAAAATGCTGCATCCTGCGCCGAAACATGTGTAACGGCACATAGGAAACTCCCTAATAACAATATGGCAGCAGCTTTCGTATGCATAGATTTATGAGGACAATATTACAAAATAATTCCCTAAACCGGCAGGTTTTTACAAAATAAGTCAACAACCGCAATAATGAAATGTTTTTTCCGTTTTAGTTTTTATCGGCAAATGAGAGAAAAATTACCTTTTTTTACGAATCATTAACAACGCGGTTTTAAATCGAATTGCAGCTATTATTGTTATACTTCTGATAAACTGTTAAATCCAATAAATTGTTGAACAGAAAGCATATGTGTTTGAATCTGTTGCTGTTGGCATTTCTTTTGCCTATGGTTTCGTTTTCGCAGGTTCAGTATGAAAGCCGTTCAATATCCTGGAGCAAACCTTCTGTTCATGTATTAAACGATAAATTAGTCAGGAATATTTCATTTGATGGTGCATTTTATTCTGATAGCCATTCATTGCCTGTTTGGAATGAAACATTTTTTGCCGGTAATGTTTCCGAAAATATTGCTATTGATAATTGCATATTTTTACCCCTCACAAAAGACGAACTTCTACTTGTTGAAGCTTCAGGAATAAATATTCCCGATAAACTTTCTTACACAACTAGAAAAGTAATTAGTCAGAAACAAGCCGGTGTTTACCTTGAGATATTCCCTTTTATTAAGGATAAATCGACCGGACATACCGTTAAATTGTCTTCATTCCGGATTCAGTTTACGTTACAAAACCTGCGATTAAAGAGTTCCGCCAACGGCTATGCATCGAATTCAGTGCTTTCGCAGGGGAACTGGTACAAACTCGGAGTTACTCAAACTGGTATTCATGCTCTGGGGTACAATGACCTGGTGGCACTGGGAATAAATCCCGCCTCACTTGATCCGGCAAAAATCGGAATTTTTGGCAGAGGCGGTGCAATGCTTCCCGAATCCAATTCCGTATTGCGTGCCGATGATATCCCCGAAAACGCAATAGAGGTTACCGGCCAATCCGATGGTTCCTTCGATCAGGGCGACCAGGTGCTTTTTTATGCACAGGGTCCGGTTGCTTGGCAATACAATAAGGTACGCGAAGTTTGGGAGCATACTTCTCATCTGTATGCAGATACGATCAGTTATTTTCTCACTATCGACAGAGGTTCCGGAATGCGCGTTCCAACAAAGGAAAGTTCAACGGCATCTGAAACTGATATTGTGGACTCGTATGATTATTATACATTTTATGAGGAGAATAATTTCAACCTTTTAAAATCGGGGCGGCAGTGGTTTGCCCAGATTTTTGATGTTATTACAACAAGATCATTTTCGTTTGATATTCCTGCGCTGGCTTCGGGTGGCGAAGTTAAAGTCCGTTCGGTGACTGCTGCAAAATCATTGGTTTCCAGCTCATTTGATTTTTCAATTGGCACCCAGTCGTGGACTGCTATACATTCAGCTGTTTCTTCATACAAGGATAGTCCCGTTGCTTCAGGTGCAACAGCATATAAATCCTTACAATCAGTTTCCCTGCCTGTTAAAATTGATGTACGGTACAATAAAACAACCACTTCAGCCGCAGGATATCTCGATTTACTTGATGTTAATGCCCGGTGTGATCTTCGTTTTACAGGCGGACAGCTTTCTTTCCGCGACAGCCGCTCTGCCAAAGCCGGTCATATTGCTCAGTATCATATGCGTGATGCAGCCGAAAAAAAAGTGAAAGTATGGGAAGTTACAGATCCGGTTAAAGCTACCGCTATTATTACAGCAGTAAGTGGAAACGATTTGGTATTCAGCCTTCCGTCAGATACCATCAGGCAATTTGTTGCTTTTAGTGACAATGACATTAAGAAACCAGCATCCGTTAAGAAAATACAGAATCAAAACCTGCATGCTTCAGCCGGTGCCGATATGATTATTCTTGCGCCGCAAGTGTTTATGCCTCAGGCAATCCGGCTGGCTACCTTTCATGCCAATGCTTCCGACTTAAATGTATTGGTTCTTGATCCGGTCACTATTTATAATGAATTTTCCTCCGGTACCACGGATATTACTGCAATCAGGGATTTCATGAAAATGCTTTATGACAGATCTTCATCAAACAATATGCCTCAATATCTGCTCCTGTTTGGTGACGCATCCTACGATTATAAAGATAAAATAGCCGACAATACCAACTTTATTCCTGCATGGCAATCACCTGAATCATACAGCCCTATAAGTTCTCTTGTGTCGGATGATTATTACGGAATGCTCGATGACAACGAAGGATTATCGTACACGGATATTATTGACATTGGAATAGGGCGTTTGCCCGTAAAAACTGCTGAAGAAGCGGAGCAGGTTGTTGATAAAATAATTCACTATGCAGTTCCTGCAACTGAAACGTCGGGAGATTGGCAAAATATTATCACTTTCGTTGCCGATGATGAAGATTACAATGAACATATTTCGCAGGCAGAGCAAATGGCTTTGAATATCGAAAATAACTATTCCGAAATAAACCTGGATAAAATTTACCTCGACTCTTATGTTCAGGTAGCAGCCCCGGTCGGGAACCGTTATCCGGAAGTGAACGACGCTATCACCCAACGGGTCGAAAAAGGAAGCCTCATTCTTAATTACACAGGCCATGGAGGCGAAACCGGATGGGCTCACGAAGAGGTGATAACCGTTAATACTATTACCAACTGGTCTAATTTCAATAATCTTCCTGTATTTGTTACGGCTACCTGCGAATTCAGCCGCTATGATGATCCGGTCAGGCATTCGGCTGGTGAATATGTGCTCACAAATCCGAAAGGCGGTGGCATTGCCTTATTTACAACCACACGGCCGACTTATGGAACGCCAAATTTTGAGCTTAATAAAAAATTCTACCAATACGCTCTGAGTAAACCGGATGGACAACGACTGCGGATGGGTGATATTATAATGCGTTCGAAACGTGATAAAGGCTCGAATGAAAACGGCCGGAAATATGTTCTTCTGGGAGATCCGGCCATGCATATCAAATTTCCATCATTCCAGGTAATCACACAATCAGTTAACGACCGCATGCCGGGCAACGGAGCCGATACATTGAAAGCATTTATGGAAGTAAAAATTGAAGGTTTTATAGCTGACGACCAGGGAAACCTGGTTGCCGATTTTAACGGCACCGTATTCCCTTCGGTGTACGACAAGTCAGTAAACCTTAAAACACTTGCAAATGACGGTGGTTCCGAATATTCCTTCAGCATACGTAAAAACCTTCTTTATAAAGGGAAAGTAAATGTGAGTGGCGGGAAATTCAGTTTCACTTTCGTCGTACCTAAAGATATTGCCTATAGTTTTGATTCGGGAAAGATAAGTTACTATGCTACCGATGGAGAGCGTGATGCCAGCGGATCCTTTACGGATATAATAATAGGTGGTTCTTCGGAACCGGAGAACAGTGATAACAGCGGTCCTGAAATCAGTTTATACATGAATACACTTCAGTTTCGTGATGGCGGGATTACCGATCAGAATGCAGATCTGCTTGCCATTGTGAGCGATGAAAACGGCATTAATACCATCGGAAACGGAATTGGCCACGATATTACAGCAGTGTTGGACGGCAATACTTCTGAACCCTTTATTTTAAATGATTTTTACGAATCGGATATAAACACCTATAAAAGCGGAAACATCTTGTTCCCGTTTTCAATGCTTACTCCGGGCAAACATACTTTAACCGTGAAAGTATGGGATGTGTTTAATAACTCATCCGAAGCCGAAATTAATTTTGAAGTTTACTCTTCCGAAGAATTTGTGATCTCAAATACTTACAATTATCCAAACCCGTTTAAGGATTATACTGACATTGTTTTTGAACATAATCAGCAAAATGTTGAGTTCGACATGCGTGCCGAAATATATTCCATTACCGGGCAACTGGTGAGAGTGATTGAACAAACATCGGCTCAGAATGGTTCTGTTAGCAATCCATTGCGGTGGGACGGCCTTGGTGAACAAGGCAGTAAAGTTCCGCCGGGGATTTATGTATATAACCTGGTTATCCGGACATCAGGCGGGCTTAACACACAAACATCAGGCAAAATGATCTTCCAAAAAATAATTCATTGATAATTGAATTTGTTTTATGCGAAAATACCAGACAATATATACTACTCTCCTGATTTTGGTTATAGCTCCTTTGGTGCTGTCGGGGCAGGGTATTCAAAAGAAAGTGGTTCTTAACTGGAAAGGTGTACAATCCATCCAGGGGATTAACTATGAATCATTTAACGCATTATGTGCCGATGGCATATCGAACAATGCTGCTAAAAATTATACTCCCATCTATTCCGAAAAGTTCAGATTACCGGCTAATGCCGGAAGTTGCGATATTATTGTAACGCATACGGAATGGGAACAAGTGAGTGATTCACTGCTTAATTTGCTCACCTATCCGCTTCAACCGGATGAAACTCTCACTCCGGTAATTGAAACAGGCACCGAAAGAGGAGTCACCATGGCCATGCTTTCGCTGGTTCCGGTTGTTAAAAATCCTGAAGGAGGCATAATGCGTCTCAAATCATTTACCATCGATCTGGTTTATGTTCCTGCTAAATCAACAGCTTCAGAGTTGAAATCAGCAAATTATTCGGCTCATTCAGTTCTGGCACAGGGGAATTGGTATAAGATTCAGCTAAATAAAACAGGTGTCTATAAAGTTACGTATGCTGATATTAAGGCAATGGGTGTGGATATGGCAACTGTTATTCCGGATAAAATAAGGTTATTTGGTAACGGTGGCGGACCTTTACCTGAAGCAAACAGCATCAGCCGGTATGATGACCTTACCGAAAATGCAATCCGTGTAGTAACTGCTGCACAGGGTGTTTTCGCTTCAGGTGATTATATTCTTTTTTATGGTACTGCTCCCAACAAAATAACGTATAATAAGACTGCCCGCAAATTTGAACACACGCTTCATCTTTATTCGGATTACACTTATTATTTCCTCAATTTCGACGGAGGAACAGGATTGAGGATTGAAGAACAGGCACAGTCGAAGCTTTTGCCAACCTATACCAGTACCAGTTTTACGGAAGGCGTATTTTACGAAAAAGATCTGTTGAATTTTATTAATTCCGGCAAAGACTGGTTTGGAGAACGTATGGATGCCGGCAGCCCGGTTTTTGAACTTCCTGAATTTACATTCCCAAATGTAGCTGCAGGTAAGCAATCATCGATACGGTACAGGGTAGCAGCAAAAGCGTTAACAACAACAACTTTCACTGTTAGTGTAAACGGGGTTCCTGTAGGATCACCATCCTGCGGGACTTCCAGCATGTACACTTATGCTACCGATCGAATTGAAACAAAGTCATTTTCCACCGAAACGGATAAAGTAAAAGTATCTCTTCGCTATAATGGAACAGGCTCTTCATTAGGCTGGCTCGATTGGGTAGAATTAAATGTGCCCCGCGAACTCAGATTTACCAGTGGCCAGATGTCCTTCGCTGATCCCCTTTCAGCAACTGCCGGAACTGTTACCGAATTTCAACTTCAGGCTTCATCGGCGAATGTTACCATTTGGGAAGTAACCAATCCGGTTAAAGTGAAACATATTGATGCAACTCTCAAGGGCAGCATGAGTAGTTTTATTTTAAATACCGACACATTAAGGCAGTTTGTTGCCTGGGATAATACATCATTTTTATCAGCAACATTTACAGAGAAAGTAATTAACCAGGATTTACATGGAATTGCCTCCACCGATATGCTTATTGTTACCCATAAGGATTTCCTGGATCAGGCAAACAGGCTTGCGCAGCATCACCGGAGCTTTGATGGATTCCACGTAACGGTAGCAACCAACGAACAGATTTATAACGAATTTTCGTCGGGAGCGCCTGACGTAACTGCCATACGTGATTTTGCCCGCCTGTTATACCAGAAGCCGGCATCCGGCAAAAAACTCAGGTACCTGCTCATGTTCGGTGATGGCTCTTTTGATTTTAAGGATCGTGTTCCGGCTAATACAAACCGAGTGCTTACGTTTCAGACCAAAGAATCTCTGAATGCAGTTTATTCCTTTGCAAGTGATGATTTCTTTTGTTTGCTTGATGCAAACGAAGGAAATGATGCTGTTGGCCTGATGGATATCGGGGTAGGGCGTTTCCCTGTAAGTACGGTTTCACAGGCGGTAAATGCAGTTGATAAAAGCATATTCTATGCTACCAACAGCGAGGCATCGCTGGGCGATTGGCGCAACAAGTTATGCTTTGTGGCCGATGATGGGAATAGTAACACACATTTTCGCCAGGTTGAAAAGCAAATTTGTCCGCTAATCGAAAGCATTGCTCCTGTATATAATATAAACAAATTATATATCGATGCCTTTAAACAAGTGGCAACTCCCGGCGGGGAAAGATGCCCGGATGTAAATACCGCCATTGGCACAAATGTGGAAAACGGTGTTCTCCTGGTGAATTATACCGGCCACGGCGGTGAAACAGGATGGGCCGAAGAAGGAATTCTTACCGTTAATGAAATCACTTCCTGGACCAACTACAGCAATATGCCTGTTTTTATGACGGCAACCTGCGAATTCAGCAGGTACGATGATCCTGCCCGGGTTTCGGCTGGTGAGCATGTATTTTTAAACCAGGTGGGTGGCGGCATTGCTTTGTTTACCACTACACGGCTTGCGAATGCAGGCACAAATATCGAGTTGACCCTTTATTTTTACGACACTCTTTTCTCAAAGCATAATGGTGAATATCCACGTTTTGGCGATGTTATCGCACATGCTAAAAATAAGATGGGCAGTTACGATGCTACGCTCATACGTAACTTTGTTTTGCTTGGCAATCCCGCATTACGACTTGCATATCCTGAATATAATGTGATCACAACTCATATAAACGGAAATATTCCGGATCAGAATATGGATACCTTAACCGCTATGATGCCGGTTGAAATAAAAGGTATTGTAGCTGATGCATCCGGAAATAAGCAAGCTGGATTTACGGGTGAAATTGAAGTGAAAGTTTTTGACAAAGTCCGTACTCTCATGACCTTAGGTTCCGAGCCGGGCGACTATCCTGCCAACTATACCGTTCAGGATAATTATATTTACCAGGGCAGGGCTACGGTTACAAACGGTGATTTTACCATAAAATTTATTGTGCCACGCGACATCGATTACAGCTTCGGGCAGGGTAAAATTTCATATTATGCCCACAATGGAATTATAGATGCCAATGGGTTTACCAAACAATTTATTATCGGGGGGTCAGGAGATGAAAATGCTGATATTCTGGGTCCACAGATTTCGTTGTTTATGGATAGCCAGGATTTTAAAGACGGAGGAATTACCAGTGAAAATCCTTTATTGCTGGCAAAACTCAGCGACGCGAGTGGTATCAATACCATCAGCAATGCCATAGGTCATGATATTGTTGCTACTATTGACGGCGATAATTCATCATCTATAGTGTTGAATAGTTTTTATAATGCCGATCTCGATAGCTATACTTCCGGATTGGTATCATACAAATTCTCACATCTTGCTGCCGGAAAGCATACGCTTACTCTTAAGGCGTGGGATGTTTTTAATAATTCGTCGGAAACCACAATCAGTTTTACGGTGAATCCTGACATGCAGATCACCATTACCAATATGAATGTTTATCCAAATCCTTTTGTGGATGAAGAGGTTAAAGTTGACTTTGAAACCAATCTTTTTGATTCGCAGATTGAGGCTTATCTCGAAATATTTAATATTAACGGGTCCTTAGTCAGTAAAACCGAAAGCAAGGTTTTTCTCTCACAAGGAAACACGGCAAGCCAGTTAACCTGGGACGGCCGTACTGTTTCCGGAACACCTGTGCCACCCGGCGTTTACCTGATCAGTGTAAGAGCTGGCAACGGCAATTCCGGAACTGTAAAAGCAAGCAGACTGGTGAAAGTGAAATAGATAACATCAATTTTATGCCTGGCAGGATTAGCATTGAGATACTACTGAAGAAGCCAATATTAAAGATGGTGACTACTAACAATAGCCCGTTACTAATTTTCAATAGTCTGAATATCAACAATATATAAAATCAGACTTTTGCGGCCTAATCTGCTGATAATCTGCGATATATTGTTTTGCGTCTTTGCGGTAAATAAAAATCTAACGGAGTATTGTACTAAAGCAAGCCTGAAAAATATAATCTCAATCTGATTCCTGAATAATACTCCTGAAACTTTCTAATGACCCTTGTTCGGCAATAATGCAACCATTTCTTTAAATCCTTCAAACCATTAATTTTCACTTACTTTCTTCATAAAAACACACATTCGTGCAATAACATTTTATAATCACCGTTACTAATTCGGATAATAATAATAAGTAAATTCGCGACTTTATTTTTTAAACCTTATGACATCCCAAAAACAAACATTTCTTACAATTTTTCTGCTGATAGCATTATTCTTCACAGCACATGCTCAATCAATTTTGAAATCGGCAGCAAGTAGTTCATCGTCAACTCCTGATAATTATATTGGTCAGTTTAACCCGATTACCACTGCAGTTCCATTCCTGATGATAGCTCCTGATGCCCGCGGAGGTTCCATGGGCGATGCCGGGGTATCTTCTGAGCCGGATGCCTATTCAATGCATTACAATCCGGCAAAATACGCCTTTATCAAAAAAGAGATGGGTGTAGGGATTTCATACAGCCCATGGCTTAAAGGTCTTACCAATGATATTAACCTTGCTTATGTAAGTGCATTCAGGCGTATTGATAAAACATCTGCTGTTGCTATGTCACTGCGCTATTTCAGTCTTGGCGGTATTACTTTCACTGATGGCAACGGATGGGTGATCGGCGACTACAATCCCAATGAGTTTGCTATTGATGCTACATATGCACGTCTGCTTACATCCAGTCTTTCGATGGGTATCGCTGCAAGGTATATACATTCAAATCTCACACAAGGCCAGGATGTTGGCGGAAATGCCACCAAGCCAGGTAATTCGGTTGCTGCCGATGTGTCTATTTTCCAGCGTTTCCCGGTTGAATTTGATAAAATTGAAGGTAACTTTTCGTGGGGAATGAATATTTCAAACATCGGTACAAAGATTTCGTACAGCGATGATAACACACGTAAAGATTTTATACCTACCAATCTGAAAATCGGTCCTACTCTTACACTTAATTTCGACGACTACAACCAGATGTCGTTCATGGCTGATTTTAATAAATTACTTGTTCCTACAAACGCTATTACAAGTGGCGATACCATTATCAGCGGGATGGATCCTAATGTTTCCGTTCCTGTTGGTATGATCCATTCATTTTACGATGCTCCAGGTGGATTTTCGGAAGAGATGGCCGAAATAAACTTTTCGATAGGTACTGAATACTGGTATGCACAACAGTTTGCGCTCAGAGGAGGTTTCTTTTATGAAAACGTGAACAAAGGCAACCGTAAGTTTTTTACTCTGGGAGCTGGTTTCCGTTACAATATTCTGGGTATAGATTTCTCGTACCTTATCCCACTTGAAACACAGAATCCTCTTGAACATACTTTAAGGTTCTCACTGCTGATCAATTTTGACGCTCCGAATGTGAGGTAAGTATTTCCTATATAATATCACTGATGTCCGGGTAAATTTGATTAAAAGCGCTGTAATGCCCTATACATCTCGTCCCTACGGGACTTTTTACCTGAGGGGGTTACTTTTTATTCTACCAATATACCGTCCCTACGGGACTGTCCCGTTAGGGACAACATATTGGTAGAAAGTAAATTACATATTGGTTCTTAGTCCCGTAGGGACGAGATATAATTTTAACCGGACACCAATGATAAAATATATACGAAAGGGTTGCCCGGTAAAGGCAACCTTTTTTTATGCCGGAATTTCTTTTGCAGGGTAATATATAGGATCTGATTTTAAAGTTGTGGCTTAAATAGTAAATTGCTGTTTTGTAGTATCTTGATCTTGCAATGGATTCAGGATTGATCTCTTTCTCTACTTTTGAATTCAACAAAAGAAAGTAAAACAAAATCAACTATACAAAATCTAATTTATTTTCACTTTTTCTTTTCTTTCGGCTTGGCACAAGAGAATGAAAAGGTCTAGGCTTTATATAAATTTCACCAAGATGTAGGATCTTCTTTTATGATAAATCATTCGGGTTTAGGACCGGCATAAGAAAAATGCGTTAGCGGTTCTTGACGGAGGTATGTGCGTATGGCAAGTGCGTAGCAATACACAGCAACTACAAATGCCATTTTTTGTTGCTTTTTGATCAAGCAAAAAGCAAGAAAATTAAGATAAGAAAGTTGTTTTCTTTGTCCTTTTGCCTTGATGCAAAAGTACCAACTTAGCGAAGCGATCTCATGCACACCATTAAAATCAAACAAGACGTGCATAAAAGATCAAGGCTCTATAGAATTTTAGTGTTTTTCTATGTCAGTTTTTTTGCCACGCCACGCAAGCCGTTCGCCATCAAATTTTTAGCCACTATCCGATTTTTGGGATATGGCTCACTTCTGCATGGCTTGCTATGCCCTGCGCACAAAAAACCTTCCTTGAAAAACTACTGAAATTCTATAAGGCCGGTCCCTTTATACAGATAATGTAGCTACATTCAAAATCCCCGCTCCAGAATGTTGCCCAAAAGCATAAATTTCCGCAGAAAGGACCGGCATAAGAAAAATGCGTTAGCGGTTCTTGACGGAGGTATGTGCGTATGGCAAGTGCGTAGCAATACACAGCAACTACAAATGCC
>JFJP01039076.1_pt1 | contig 14580 bp, 11 predicted proteins | sample 431651 | NCBI WGS metagenome assembly JFJP01 (sample SAMN02602958, study PRJNA72255) | Microbial mat metagenome, whole genome shotgun sequencing project. | biome: fresh water; feature: sink hole; material: water; isolation source: purple microbial (photo- and chemosynthetic) mats found in...
AAAAAAATTTCGTGTTCTTCGTGTTTTTCGTGGAAAAAAATCGAACATTGATTTCAGATTTAACACAATCTAATTTCAAAGTCTTACTTATAACCTTAGCAGAAAAACATTTGGGGTGTCAAAATAATCTTATTGCCCTATTTTGGCCCATGAATTTGTAAAACAAGTAAGTGCCACCATTTAAACTGTTTCTGAACTGCCGCCAGTTTTCCTTCAGGCCAGTTGGATGTTTTCTGTCATGTCATAAAGATTTTGCCTCTCCGTTATTTGGTCCTGCTGATCTTATCGCTTCCATGAATTTCTTCAAATCGTCAAAACATGGATGGTCGAAGTCCCAGTATCCTTTCTTCGCTCCTATTCCCAAGCTGTTCGCCATTTCTTTTTGTATGGACAAATATATCTGGGCTTTGGTTTTGGCTAGATTTTTTGGTTTCTCGCTCACACAGCCGAGAAAACTCTCAATACAAGCCATTTCCTTAGTTCCCGCGAGGGATTCCAAACATAGGTCTTCGAGCATTCCGATGCTTTGGGATCGGGGCATGATGTAAATCCCACAGGCCAAGGCTTCTCCGACTTTGATCTTCCCATCTCCCTCTGGCACAGGTAGATTCAATTTTGCCAGCATACCTTGCAAACTTTTGAGGGCATTTTCATAATTTTCATCCGCATCCCGAACCAAGGCCAGCTTAGAAACCCTTTTGTATCCCGTGACCGATATTAGCCCTTTCAAGCGGTCTTCGAAATTGTTCTTCCCATCGACATGAATGGCCTGACAATCCAAAATTCCAAGTTTCTTCCAAAAGGATTCGAAGAAAGATACCTCGTCTTTGCCCTCCACATAGAAAAGGCAGGGTTTTGTTATTTGTTCAGGCTCGACCATCACCGTATCTCCCAGTTGTTTTCGAGCGCCACTTGCAACATTTCCTGGTCCAAAGCGATGGCTGCGGTGCGGTCGCGCTCCTTTTCGAGGCGGTAGAGGCGAGTTTCGCAGCCCGCGGCGTTTTGGCTGCTGAAGGCGCTCACGCATTCCATGGAGTGCGTGGTCGCGAAGATTTGCACGTCGAACTCCTTGGCGGCCTCGAAAATGGCTTGCCAAATGATCTTGGTGGAGCGGAAATGGAAACCATTTTCAAGCTCATCGATGAACACGCAGCCCTTGGAGAAGTTGGCGATGGTAACGATGAGCGACAGGGCCCTGCGGATGCCGTCGCCCATGACGTTGATCGGGACCAACTGGCTGAGGCCGGTATCGCAATAGATCAGGTTGTCGGTGCCGACGATGATGTCGGTGATGGATCGGTCAATCTTTTCCAGCACCTTCACAACCTTTTTGATTTGTTTTGACTTGATCAAAGAATTCAGGTTCTGGGGCAACTGGTTCAAGACATTGACAGGGTTCACCAAGGTCGCGTTCACGGTCTCCTGGTAATGGGGCGGGCTTTCGAGATGGTAAAACAAGCCCAGCGGATAGAAGGAGGACTTGTAATTTGTTGAAACTTGGTTTCTCGTGATCGCAAACTCGTAGTTGTAGCCATCCACCGTGCGGTTGTTGGGCAAGGTGTTGAGCGACAAGTTCTGCAGTTTCTCCTTGTCGATGGTCATGGAGTTGTCGTCGTTGCCGGCTTGACGGTGCGGCGAGATACGAAGCGAGCGTTTGCTTTCCGTCTGCTCGGCCTCGATTGAAATCGTGTTGCGGTAGTCCAACTGGTGGTAAACCAGCAGGTGGTCCTTGTCGTGGCCCAGGAGGTAGTCCAAGCCCCTCAACTGGTTGATAGTCAACGGAAGTTGCGGGTTTGAGACGCCCGTAACCAGGAAAAGGGCCTCCAGAACGCTGGTCTTGCCGCAGTTGTTCTCGCCAACCAGCAGGTTGACTTGCTGGAAATCCGTCAATTCGAGCGACTTGATTCCTCGGAAGTTTTCGATTTTGAGACTTTTGTACAGCATATCTTTTTCTTCTTAGGATTTTACGAGGGCGTTGCTGGGCGCCTGTTTTCAGACCAGGGCGAACTGGCTGAAAAGGAGCCAGAGCAGCGCGCCGAGCAGGGCCAGGGCGAGCAGGGCCAGGCGCAGGGGCACGACGGCCAGCCGAGTGGAGATGTTGAGGATGTTGTCGATCTGGGCTTGGGCGGCCTGGAGCTTACGGCTGCCGTCGTCGGCGTAGGTGGTGAGCCAGTGCTGCCCCGGCTGGGCCTGTGGTGCGGGCGCGGTCAGGCGTTTTTGCAGGATGTTTAGCGCGGCGCTGACCATGCGGCCGAGCAGCCCGGCGCCAAGCCGCCAAAACAGGCTGCGGCGACGGAGCAGCTCAAGCAGGGCGGGCAGGAGCACGCCGCGGGCCAGGTCGCGGAAGAGGTTGCCGGAGCTGGGCATGTTGGCCACCAGCTCGGGGCGCGAGTCGGTGGCCACCTGGCGCAGGTCGGCCAGGAGCTGCTGGGCCACGCCGAGGGTGTGCTCGGCCACCAGGCGGGTGTCGCTCTTGAGCTTGCGCGAAAGGTTGAGCAGGCCCAGCAGGATGAAGGCGCCCACGGCGATGGGCAGGAAGAGCAGCAGCCCGCCGAGGACCGTGGCAGGCTCTTGCGACCGCCCGAGCCAGATGCCGAAGGCCATCCAGCCGAAGAGGGCGGCCAGCAGGGGCAGCAGGAAGGACCAGAGCAGGTACTTGCGGAATTGCAGGACTTCGGCCATGCGGGCCAGGGCCTCGTTGTCCTGGTAGCGCTCGAGGTCGATGCCGAAATGCTCTTGGAAAAACTCGAGGGTGGCTTGCGGGTCTGTTTTCATGCCTTGTGTTCGAATGCGTTCCAGCCTTGGGCGCGCAGGGGCAAGTGGGTGCCGTCGCGCGCGACGAGGACCTTGAGGTCGGGGTCCTCGATCATGTGGCCGATGAGGGTGAAGTAGGGGTTGGCCTGGGCCTTGTCGTAGTCGGCCAGGGGGAGGGTGAACAGGAGCTCGTAGTCCTCGCCACCGTTGAGGGCGCAGAGCGTGGGGTCGAGGTGGAACTCCTTGGCCACCTTCTCGGTCATGGCGTCGATGGGGATCTTGTCCTCGAAGACCTTGCAGCCGAGGCCGGACTGCTTGCAGAGGTGGAGCAGCTCCGAAGAAAGGCCGTCGGAGACGTCGATCATGGCGTTGGGGCGGATGCCCAGGCGGCGGAGCTCTTCGAGGAGGTCGCGGCGAGGCTCGGGCTTGAGCTGCCGCTCCAGGAGGTAGTCGTAGCCGGAAAGCTCGGGCTGAATGCCTTCTTTCTGGAAGAGAAGTCTTTCGCGCTCAAGCAGTTGCAGGCCGAGGTAGGCGGCGCCCAGGTCTCCCGAGACGCAGATGAGGTCGGCGGGCTTGGCGCCGGAGCGGTAGCAAAGCTCGTCGGCGGGCGCCTGGCCCAGGACGGTGATGCTGAGGGTCATTCCGGCGGGGGCGGCGCAGGTGTCGCCGCCCACCAGGTCCACCTTGTGGCGCTCGCAGGCCATGCGGATGCCCTGGTAGAGCTCGTCGAGGGCCTCGAGGGAAAAGCGGTTGGAGACGGCCAGCGAGACGGTTATCTGGGTGGGAGTGGCGTTCATGGCGTAGATGTCGGAGAGGTTGACGGCCACGGCCTTGTAGCCCAGGTGCTTGAGGGGCACGTAGGCCAGGTTGAAGTGGATTCCCTCGACGAGCATGTCGGTGCTCAGGACGGTGGCCTGCTGGCCGAGGTGGAGGACGGCGGCGTCGTCGCCGATGCCTTTGAAGGTGGAGGGCTGGTGGTTCTCGAAGCCGTGGGTCAGCCTTTCGATGAGGCCAAATTCGCCCAGCTCGGAAAGGGGCGTGAGTTTGTGCTTTTCCACTTTTTGTAGCGGTTATGGGGTTTCGGTCGCGAAGATAGCATTTTCGGGCAAGGGCAGGGGCTGGCGTTTTTTGCGTAATTTAGGGGCGGATCAAGCGGGCAAATGGTTGACTATTACCAGATATTGGGGATCGGGCGCGACGCAGGGCCGCAGGAGGTCAAGCGGGCCTACCGTCGGCTGGCGATGCTTTACCACCCCGACAAGAACCCCGACCCGCTGGCCCGGCAGGTGTTCTTGCAGGTGCAGCAGGCCTACCAGGTGCTCTCGGACCCCGACCGCAGACGGCACTACGACCTCACGGGCATGGACTCGCACCGCCGCCGGGGCCACTACGCGCAGGCCGAGACCGCGGAGGAGCGGCGCGAGCGCATCCGCAGGCAGCAGCAGCAGCGGGCCCGGGCGCGCGAGGAGTTCATCCGGCGGCGGGCCGAGAAGCGCGAGGCCTACTTCCGGCGCTTCCTGAAGCTCTCGCGGAGGATCTGCTTGTTGACGCTTTCGTTCGTGCTGCTGCTGGTGGTCGATTACTTCCTGCCGCCCCGGGTGCTGACCGAGCAGGTCATCTCGCGCGAAAGCTCGCTGCGGGGCATGGCCTCCGACATCGTGCGCACGCCCAGCCACAACTTCCCGCTGGACCGTCAGTTCATGCAAATGGCCGTGCGCAAGGGCAACTACATCAGCATCGAGGAATCGCGGCTCTTCCGCAGCGTCTTGCGCTTGCTGGTCGATTACCGGGGCACGCGCTACGCCACGCCGCCGCATTACAGCATCTACAACGCGTTCCTGTTCGCGCTGGTGGTCATCGGCCTGTCGAGCGGCTTCGGGCTATGGGTCAAGAACGACAGCGAGCTGGTCTCGAACCTGGCCTTCCTGAGCGCCTTCATGACCGCGCTGACCGTCTATTTCATGCTGGTCTGAAGGGCAGGCGCGCCGGGGCCTTCATCCTTTGCCCGCCGCAGGCGATTGGCATATTCCACCAATGAACGCGACTGGATAAGTAAGACTTCAAAATTAACTTGTGAGTCCGGCACAAAAACCACTATTTGCATTTTTTCTATTTGTAACCAATTGATAATCAATGATAATCTTTGAAAGGGAATTTTAGAAATGACCTTTTTAGACCGCGCCCATTTTTGTCCTTGGAGAGGATTTGTCCACGAAAGGCACGAAGGGCACGAAAATTTTTTGGTTCTTCATCACATTGAATTAAAACACATAGGCACATAGTTTGAAATCACTTCGTTACATAGAAAAAAACTATGTGCCTATGTGTTTTCACTACTGTGCCTATGAGTTTAAAGGCGCCAAAAGGATAATGAAAATAATTTCAGGCACTTACTTATCAGAAGGTGATGCCGACGTTCGCGCTCAAGAAGGGCAGGATGGGCGAGAACTTGGGCATGGGCGAGGTGTTGAGCTCGAAGGCCGAGCCGGAGGTTCCCACGCCTTTGAAATGCGAGAAGAGCAGCAGGGGCTGGTTGAGCCGAAGGTCGAAGAAGAACCTGCCGCGGTTCCAGTTCCAGCCCGTGGCCAGGTTGAGGCTCAGGTTGTTGAGCTGGGTCTCGGTCAGGGTGTTGCGGTAGTCCCACCAGCGGGCGAAAGTGCCCACGTAGAAGCGGCTTCCGTTGCCCTTGAGGTGGTCGAGCAGGAAGAGGTTGTAGCCCAACTGCACCTGCGGGATGAAGTTGTAGGGATTGCTGCGCCCGGCCGTCAGCCGCGCCTCGAACCAGTGGGCCGCCTGGAAGTAGCCGGCCGTGAGGGTCGCCCCGTACTCGAGGTTGGAGGCCAGCGGCAGCAGGACGTTGGCCACGGTTGACTTGAGGTTCGTGCCCGCGAGGGGCGAAAGCAGGTTGGTGCCGACGTAGAAGCGCTTTTCAGGCGATGGGGCCTCTTGCGCCACCACGGGCCAGGCCAAGGCGAGGGCCAGCAGGGTGGACAGGATTCTTTTCATGGTGGGGAACGAGGGTCAAGGATAAATGCCAATGGAACGGTAAACGTAAACGTCCTTGCCCTCGGCCCGCCGGCTGACGGTCCCGTTGGGGCTGATGATCTGGATGAAGCCGGTGTAGTCGGACAGGCCCTCGTCGCCGAAGCGGTTCGAGAAGACGACCCACTTGTTCATCTGGAGGCCCAGGTAGCTGATGTCGGCGTTGAAGTCGGTGGTGGAGGTCAGGGAATGCAGGATGACGTCCACGTCCGACTCGGCCATTTCGCGGGTGATGGACTCGCTCTGCATGTCGCTGCAGATGAACATGGCGCATTCCGCCTGGTCGATGGTAACGGTGACGAGCCCGTTCTGGCCGGGGGTGATGCCGTTCTCGAGGTCGGCGTCGTTGAGGTTGCGCTTGCGGTACTTGACCAGCTCGCCGTCGGGGCGGAGCAGCACCTGGGTGTTGTAGAGCTTGTCGTCGGCGGGGTCCAGCTCCGTCAGGCCGAACAGGACGACCACTTGGTTTTCCTGGGCCACGCGGGCCATGAAGACGGTGGCGGCTCCGGGCACGGTCTCGGCCATGCCGCGCTGGTACTCCTCCTGGGCCTCGTCGGTCCAGTACCACTGCAGGGCCAGCTCGGGGAAGACAATGACCTCGACCTCGGGCTGCTCGGCCTTGATTTTCAGGACGAGGCTCTCCATGTCGCGCAGGGTGGCCTGCCTGTCGTCGCGGCTGGGCTGGATGCAGGCGGCGGCGACGTTCAGGAAGCTGGGGGCGTCGCTGTCGTCGATGTCGATCGGGGCCGAGTACATGTCGATGGGCGAGTAGTCGAGCCAGTCCTCGTTGCAGGAGGCCAAGGAAAGGCTGATCAGCAGCAGGGTTTTGAGGGTCTTTTTCATGGGGGGGGCTGGAATGTGCCTGAGGAAACGTTTGCGCGGTATCGGCGGAAGCCGGGGCCGTCTTTTTTTTGCGCGAAGGTAGAGAAAAAACGACAGCCTTTCATTTCGGGAAACAAATAATCCTATTTCCACCAAGACTCTGTTTTTTTTTTCTCTTCCTATGCCCTGGCCGGGGGTCAGCTTTTCGCCATTTGGCCACAAATGCTGAACTTTGGCCTCCGAACCGCAAAAGACTATTTCATGATGATGAAAAAAACGATTTTCTTGCTACTGGTCCTGGCAGGGCTTTCCGAGGGAAGCCGGGCACAGGTCACGGAGGTAGAGCCGGCCCTGACCGTGGTCAAGCTGGCGGACACCACGGGCTGGGTCACCAGCGGGCAGCTCGCCCTGAACTTCGCCCAGTCGTCGTTCACGAACTGGAACTCGGGCGGGGTGAACGCCTGGTCCGTCAACGGGCTCTCCAACTTCAACGCCACCTACCACGGCCCGGTCTGGCTCTGGGAGAACAACCTGGTCATGGGCTACGGCATCCTCAGCCAGGGCCAGGGCGAGCAGCGGGCCGTGATGAAGACCGACGACAAGTTCGACCTGAGCTCCAAGTACGGCCGCCGCGTCAACGACCGGCTCAACCTGACGGCCCTGGTCAACTTCCGCACGCAGTTCGCCGACGGCTTCGACTACGCTGTCGATTCGACCAACGCCATCTCGCGGCTGCTGGCCCCGGGCTACCTGCTGGGCGCCGTGGGCGTTGACTTCAAGCCCAGCGCCAACTTCTCGGCCTTCCTGGCGCCGCTGACCTCCAAGACGACCTTCGTGCTCGACGAGCGCCTGGCCGCGATGGGCGCCTTCGGCGTGGACAGCGCCCAGTCGGTGCGCGTCGAGTTCGGCGGATACGCCAAGTTCGCCTTCCAGAAGGAGCTCGTCGAGAACGTCCACCTCCTGACCCGCCTCGACCTGTTCTCGAACTACCTCAACAACCCGCAGAACATCGACATCAGTTGGGAAATCCTCCTCAACCTCAAGGTCAACAGCTTCCTGGCCGCCAGCCTGGGCACCCACATGCTCTACGACGACGACGTCCGCATCGCGGCGGACACCGACGACGATGGCGTGGTGGACAGCCGGGGGCCGCGCCTGCAGTTCAAGCAGGTGCTCGGCCTGGGCCTGACCCTGGCCTTCTGAACACAGCCCGCCGTCCATACCAAGCCCCGCCTCCTGTCGTTCATCCCTTCGGGCCAACCGCACAACAAACCCGGCGCCGACAGTTCCCCAACCCCACCCTACGCATCACGACATGAAAAACAAGATCCTGCTCCTGCTGGCCCTGCTGCTGGCCACGGCTTCGCCCCACGCCTTCGCCCAAAGCCGCCACACCGTCGCCGCCGACGCCTTCTTCCAGGCGGGCGAATACTTCGGCGCCCTCGAAAAGTACAAGATCGCCTTCGCCAAGGAGAACAACCGCGACCAGACCAGCCGCATCATGTTCCAGCTCGGCGAGTGCCACCGCCTGATGAACCAGCCCGTCGAGGCCGAGGAGTGGTTCTTCAAGGCCATCGAGGCGCGCTACCAGAACACCGACGTGTTCCTGCGCTACGCCCAGACCCTGCACAAGAACGCCAAGTACGACGAGGCCCTGGCGCAGTTCGAGGAATACGCCCGCCTGGTCCCCAACGACCCCAGGGCCGACGTCGGCATCCAGGCCTGCGAAATGGCCCGCCAGTGGCTCGAAAAGCCCCAGCGCTGGGAAATCGCCAACGTGGCCGAGCTCAACAGCCCGCAGAGCGACTTCGCCCCGACCTTCGCCGACAAAGACCAGTCGCTGCTCTACTTCACCTCCACGCGCGACGCCGCCACCGGCAACGACATCAACGGCGTCGTCGGCCTCAACTTCTCGGACATCTTCATGGCCCGCCTCGACCGCAAGGACAAATGGAGCGAGCCTGTGCCCGCGCCGGGCGCCATCAACACGCCCTTCGACGAAGGCTCCGCCGCCTTCGCCCCGGGCTTCACCCAGATCTACTACACCCAATGCCTGCAAGACAGGCGCCAGGACCTCGGCTGCCGCCTCTGGTGGGCCAACCTCAGCGACACCGCCTGGGCCGCGCCCACCGAAATGGACCTGGTCAGCGACAGCAGCATCACCCTGGGCCACCCCGCCCTCTCGCCCGACGGACTGGCCCTCTACTTCTCGTCCGACATGGACGGCGGACGCGGCGGAAAGGACCTCTGGGTCATGCGCCGCGCCGCGACCTCCGCCTCCTGGGGACGGCCCACCAACCTCGGCCCCGAGGTCAACACGCCCGGCGACGAGCTTTTCCCGGCCGTGGCGCCCGACGGAACCCTGCACTTCGCCTCCGACTACCACCCCGGCATGGGAGGCCTCGACATCTTCCGCGCGCCACGCGAAAACGGAAAGCACAAGGTCGAAAACCTCGGATTCCCCCTCAACACCAACGCCGACGACTTCGGCATCACCTTCTTCCCCGAAGCAAACCGCGGCTTCTTTTCGTCCACCCGCGAGGGCGGACGCGGCTCCGACGACATTTACAGCTTCTTCCTGCCCGCCCTCGAGTTCGACCTGCTCGTCTGGGTCTATGACGAAGAAAGCCGCGAACCCCTGGCCAACGCCAGCGTCGCGCTCACCGGAAGCGACGGCACCCAGCTCGCCGCCACCACCGACGACAAAGGCAACGCCCGCTTCGACCTCAAACCCGAGACCGACTACCAGCTCCTGGCCACCCTCGAGCGCCACCTCAACGGCAAGGCCGAGGAATCCACCAAGGCCCTGGCCGAAAGCATGACCCTCGAGGCCCAGATCTACCTGGCCCCCATCGGCGAGACCGTCGAGCTGCCCAACATCGAGTACGACCTGGCCAAATGGGACCTCCGCCCCGAGTCCATGGTCTCGCTCGACAAGCTCCTGCAAACCCTCGAGAACAACCCCCGCATCACCATCGAGCTCGGCTCGCACACCGACTTCCGCGGCTCCGACGAGTACAACCGCGAACTGGCCCAGAAGCGCGCCCAGTCCGTCGTCGATTACCTCATTTCCAAGGGAATCGCCCCCGACAGGCTCGTGGCCAAGGGCTATGGCGAGGACGCCCCGCGCCTTGTCGATGAGAAGATCGCCGCCCGCGTCGATTTCCTCAAGGCCGGAGACCGGCTCAACGAGGCCTTCATCAACGCCCTGGCCGAGGAAAGCCAAAAGGAGACCGCCCACCAGCTCAACCGCCGCACCGAGTTCCGGGTCCTCTCGACCGACTACGTGCCCGCCGAACAGCGCCTGCCCCAGCAGCCCGAGCCGCAAGAGCCCGCCGAGGATTGAGCATCAAGCCCAAGCAAAAAAAGGAAAAGCCCTGCCCAAACCGGCGGGGCTTTTCCTTTGCCGCCAACAAGGGCGACAGAGGGACGCGTCCCCATGCCCAGCCGCTTTCCGGTGGTGACAAAGACCAAGTCGCGTTCGATGGTGGAAAACACAAATCGCCAGCGTCGGGCAGAAATTTGGAGGATTCCGTGCGAATCCCGAAGGGGTGGCATTGTCTGGTTCTTCCTCCCGACCAGGACAATTTCACCCCTTCGGGGTTCTCTGCTTGGGCTTGGATCCGCTTATCATTACACCCCTTCGGGCTTGGGCGAGGCTTCAAGGCAATCCATCACCTTTGAAAGCGACTGGGTTAAAACCTTAGTAGAGCGCGGTCTAAAAAGATCACTTCTAAAATTCGCTTTCAAAAATTATTCTTGATTATCAATTGGTTAGAAATAGAAAAATGCAAATAATGGTTTTTTATGCTGGACCCAGTCTTGCTTATCGCATATGGTTTTCCCTTGCAAATTGCCGTCCCACTCACCCGCTCTAATTTTGATTTCAAAAAAATTTCGTGCCCTTCGTGCCTTTCGTGGACAAATCCCCGGTTTTTAGACTGGACTCTTAGTAGAAAATCAAATGGAGCTGTCAAATTAACCTTATACCTTATTCCAGGTTGCTATCCAACGTGATAGACTGCCTTGAACCGCCTTGGCTTTCGCATTGAACCCCTTCGGGGTTCTGGTTCGCGGTGGTTCCCTGCTCCCCGGATTTCATCCGGGGCTATCCACATTCCATCCCTTCGGGATGGGCAAAGCAGCCCGATTTTGTCGGTAAATGATGTTTCGGATGTTTCACCTTTGAAAGCGACTGGTTCTCAGGGCGTGCTGTAATGGGCGTTGTGGTAGCGCTCGTACTTGAGCACGTCCCTGTCTTGGACGAACTTGGCGAAGTTGGGCTCGGAGATGACGAAGAAGCGGAACTCGGCATCCTCGAGGCCCTCGAGGGTGGAGACCTTGCCACGGAGGGTGCTCAGATAGACCAGGGCCTGCGAGTCGTCGGGGAACTCCTTGATGACGACGATCTCCTGCGCGCCCAGGGGGACGAGCTGGGTCTGATAGACGTTCGGGCCGTAGTTGTCGCGGTTGTAGTTTGAGAGGCGCAGTCGGGCGGAGCCCATGTCGGTGTCGCCGCGGGGGATGAGCAGGACGAAGTGGCGGCGGTTGAATCCGGCCTCCTCCATTTGGTACAAGATTTCGGAGACCCCGAGGTAAACGTCGTCGCGGCTGCCCTGGTCGATGGCCTGGAGCATGGCCTGTGCCTTGGGATAGACGGGGCTCTGGCTATGCTCGGCCATGATCAGGCGCAAGACCTCGCGGCAGCGCACGACCTGCGGCGCGTCGATCTGGCCCAGGGCCAGGGCCTTGAGGTAGAGGAAGTTGGGCACCAGGGGCAAGTCGGGGTGCTGGGCCACGACCTGCTCGCAGAGGGCCAGGCAGGGCTGGGGCTGCCCGGCCTCGAGCAAGGCGTAGGCCTGGGCGTACTGGGCCTCGGCCGCGCGGCTGGCGGCCTCCAGCTCCTCGAAGTAGCGGGGGTTGGTGAAGAGCTTGGCGTAGTGGCTCTCGGGGAACTCTTGGATGATGAGGCCCTTGTAGCGGTCGGCCCCGGCGGCGTCGTTGGCCTGGTAGTGGCAGAGGTAGAGGCGGTAGAGGGCCTCGAGGCGCTGGTCGTGGTCGGGGAAGCGGCGGTTGAGCTCCTCGAGGTAGCTGATGGCCATGCGGGGCTCCCCGAGCTTTTCGAGATAGACCTGGGCGATGGCCAGGTAGGCGGCCACGATGCGCGTCTGCGAGGCGGCCAGGGCCGAGTCGGAGTTGGGGATGTCGCGCAGGTAGAACTCCGGGGCGTACTTGTCGAGGCTGTCGGCCTGCTCGTCGGTGGGGTCGCCAGCGGCGGAGGCCTGGCGGTTGGATCGCCGCCAGTGGTCTTGGAGGGGCCGGTCGCCCCACTTGCGCTTGAACTCGTTGGTGCCGAAGCTGACGGAGGTGGGGTTGTAGAAGTACCAGTCGCTGCCGCCCCCGCCGCCGCCGGGAGGGGTGAAGGCGTTGGTGGGGTTGTCGAAGTTGGGGTCGAAGGAAGGCTGGCTGGCCTGCTGCTCGCGGGCCTCCTGGTTGCGCAGGTCCTGGATCATGCGCTCCACGTGCTGGCGCTGCCGGTCGGGGCTGAGGGCGGCCAGCGCGCGGAGGCTGTCCTCGCGGGCGATGGTGCGGGCGCTGGAGACGAGCTCGGTCAGGAACTCGGCCTTGCGCTGGATGTTTTCGTACTCGGGGTGCCCGTCGAAGAGGTTGGCCACGCAACTGTCGTAGTAGGCCTGGGCCATGACATAGTCGGGCTGGGCGTAGTAGAGGTCGGCCAGGGCCAGGTGGGTGAGCGACTTCTGGCTGGGGTTGTTGACGCTCTTGGCGGCCGAGAGGCGGTAGTAGTTCATGGCCTCGTCGCGGCGCCCCTCGCGCAGGGCGATGTCGGCCAGGGTGTAGTAGATCTGGTCGAGGTAGTCGATGTTCTTGTCGTCCTTGAGCATCTTTTCGAGCTCGCGGCGGATGGCCTCGCTGCCTCCGGAGCTGACGTCGAAGGACTTGGCACGGTTGATCTTGGCGTTGAAGACCAGCTCGTAGGGCGGGTTGAGGTCCTCGACCTCCTCGTAGGTGCGGGCGGCGTCGCGGTGCCGGCCCAGCTCGGTGTAGCATTGGGCCAGCACGAACTTGTAGCGGGCCAGTTGGCGGCGCTTGCCCAGGACGAACCGCTTGTCTTCGAGGCTGGCGATGGCCTGCTCGAGCTGGGGCACGGCCTGCTCGTACTCCTTCTTCTTGAGGTGGTAGTCGGCGTAGAGCAGGGCGACCTGGCCTTTGAGCTCCTCGGGGAAGTCTCGGTCGAGCAGGATCAGGTCGAGCTGGTTGCGGGCGCCGCGGAGGTCGTCGCTTTCGGCCAGTGCGCGGGCCACCCAGAGCTCGGCCTCGTAGCGGGCGGGCTCCAGCTCGAAGTTCTGGATGAGGAAGCGCAAGGCCTTGAGGGCCTCCTCGTGCTTGCCCTGGTGGAAGTAGGCCTTGCCCATGAGCAGGTAGGCCTCGTCCACCCAGTTGCAGTACTCGATTCGGGCGTTGAAGGCCTTGTTGCGGTCGGTGCGGCGCTTTCGCCTGCGGTTGGGCCGGTCGGTGATGGAGTGCTTCTGCACCAGCTTGATGGCCTTTTCTTGGACAGTCAGCATGTCGGCCGAGGCGCTGGCGCGGGTCTGCTCGTTCTCGTAGAGGAAGAGCGGCAGCACGGCGGCGAAGTTGTCGCGGTGCTGCTGCTGCATCTGGCGCAGGCCCGACTTGAAGGCCTCCCTGCCGTTGAAATACACGTTGTAGCGGGCCGTGAGGTTGTGGTAGGCGCGGCTGGTGAAGGTGTTCTCCTCGACGGAACAGCCCGCCAGGGCCAGGGCCAAGACCAGGACGGCCATCCGGAAGGGCGAAAATCTGCTTTGGGACATGTTGGGCAAGTTTGGGCTTGAGGGCATCAAAAATGGCGCGGCGAAAGGCTCGCCCAAGGCAAGAAACCCTGGCAGGCGGCATTTATTGTGGCAGGAATCGTACATTCCAACACAAAGAAGCCCGCCTTTGTGGGGCGGGCTTCAGCTTGATATTGAGGCGTCAAGCGGAATCGAACCGCTGTACGAGGTTTTGCAGACCTCTGCCTGACCGCTCGGCCATGACGCCATCAGCGGGCGCTAAAGTAGAAAACTTTTTCGGAAGCTCCAAATCGCGGCGCTCAATTTTCGCGGCGGCGGTCCAGGCGGACGCTCACCCGCTCCATGCGCCCCCCCATCGGCGGGTTCATCTTCGAGACTTTCACCTGGGCCCAGCGCAGGCCGGGCAGGTCGTCGAACAGGGCCGCCAGTATGCGCTCGCAGACCCGCTCCAGCAGGTTCGAGGGCAGGGCCATTTCGCGCTTGACCAGCTCGTAGGCCCGCTGGTAGTCCAGGGCGTCCGCCAGCTCGTCGGTCTGGCTCGGCTTCTGGCAGTCGGCCTCCATCCGCAGGTCAACCAGGAAGCGGTTGCCCACGATCTTTTCTTCCTTGAAACAGCCATGATAGGCGAAAAACTCCATGTTCTCGATTTCGATCTGGCACATGTCCGGCTTTGTTTGTTTTTTTTCGGGGGGGATGACGTTTCGCGGCGCCAAAGGCAATCCAGCGGCAAGGCCCCGCGCGGCCCCAAAGTTAGCCCAATCGCCCGAATGATCCCACGGGTCCTCCCCGAAAGAAGCCCCTGCCCCACCCCGCGTTCCTGACCAGGGCGACGGCCATTCGCCAAAGGCCTTGCGGAGGGTTTTCCCGAGTCTTCCTTTTGGCCCTGGCTATTGCCTCATGCCTTGCAGCGATTTTCGCAGCTCGTCGATTGGCTCATCCTCGAGGCCGGTGTAGAGCCTTAACTTCTCGTTGGTCTCTCCGGCCTTGATCATGGCTGTCGCGACCTCGATTTTCTCTTCGATTCTTCCTTCCTTTTTAGCCGTGTTGAGCACGTCCCTGTCCCGGACGAAGTTGACCAGGTACTTCTGGTAGCGCTTGCGCTCGGCCTCGGTCATGTTCATCTCGGCCAGCT
>JFJP01039077.1_pt1 | contig 14579 bp, 11 predicted proteins | sample 431651 | NCBI WGS metagenome assembly JFJP01 (sample SAMN02602958, study PRJNA72255) | Microbial mat metagenome, whole genome shotgun sequencing project. | biome: fresh water; feature: sink hole; material: water; isolation source: purple microbial (photo- and chemosynthetic) mats found in...
GTTTTTGTGTCAATATTATTCCGTTTACCAAACCTTCAAAAAGATATTCTTTTTTATTGATAATCAACGAAATAACTGTTTTGAAACGGGCTTTTCTATTCGATTGGTTTTCGAGATTATGGAGCAATTTTTCAATGTTGTTTTCGGCAATGCACTCTTTGCCCGCATAACGCGCAGAATACACACCGGGTGCGCCGTTTAGTGCTTCTACTTCCAAACCGGTATCGTCGGCAAAGCAGTCAACACCGAATTTTTCAAACACATAAAACGATTTTTGAGAGGCATTTCCCTCAATAGTATCTTGTTCTTCTGGAATATCATCAAAGCAATTTATATCGCTCAAACTGAGGATTTTAAAATCGTTGCCAACTATTTGGCTTATTTCGCGCAATTTGTGTTGGTTGTTTGTGGCAAATACAAGTTTCATTTCAAAAGGTATTAAAATAAAAAAAACTGCTTGCAGCTAAAAGCAACAAGCAGTTTGCAATTCAATGAATTAAAAACGATTACGCAAAAAATCCTTGTTTTTTCAATTGACGTGGATTTACGCACATAACTGGAATTTTTGCTTCGTTAGCAATAATTTTTTGCTCATCGGCACCCAGTATATAATCCTGAAACGAAATGTCTTTGGTAGTCATAATCAGTATCAGGCTTGCCTCAATTTCTTTGGCATACTCAATGGTTTCGTCTGCAAAGCCTTTTGCACCGGGTAGGGTGTGAATATCGAAATTAATTTTATTTTCGATAAGATAGTTCTTAGCGTAAATAAAATTGGATTTGGCTTTGCGCTTGAGTAATTCGTCAGTGAAATTGTCTGATTTGCAAAGATAGATTTTGGTGTTGTAGTACTTCGACAAGTAGTTTGCCCAACGCAATTTTTCACGATTTTCGGTTTTGAAATTGATTGGGAAAACAATGTCTTTGAATTGTTCGTGCATAGGAGGCTCTTGTACTACTACAAACGGAGCGTTTGTGCCGGTAATAACTTTCAGTGCCCAACTTCCTGTGTACTTTTGCATTCCCTTGATACCATGGGTGCCCATAATTACAAGTTGTGCATTCATTTCATTTGCCACATCGGAAATGGTGTTGAAAATGGTTCCTTCTTTGATGATGGTTTGCAAACGAAGATTGTATTTCTTCTCCGTTTCTTCCACAACCATAGCCAATTTCTTTTCTGCATCTCCTATCTCCTTCAATTTTTTCACTACGTGAATTAGACCAATTTCACTATCCGTAATTTTCGCAAAACGAACTGCATGTTCAAGTGCATACTTGGCAATTTCTGTAAAATCCCAGGGTACCAGAATGATACTACGCGACATTTCCTCGGTTGAAAAAGTTTCTGCCATAGCTTTATAAGTTTTATATAGACAATTGTTTAATTTTAGTTCTGAACTATCGTGTAACATTTAGTAAAAGTCTAAAAATTACTATCCGATTTTCGCAATCAAATTTAGTGATATTAATTTATATACAAAAGTTTTTTACCTTTTTTTTTATATAAACATTTACAATCCATAATTCAAAACTGTTTATTTTGTAATTTTAACATATACAATAATCGTGCGAATAATTTAATGGTTTGTTTTATAATCATTTAAACAAGATTATTCAACGTGTATTTTTTTCCGAAGAAAAAATCTTTTTGGTGAAATGATTGGTTTTTGGGGTGATTAATTTTCAATTTTCAACGAACGTGTGTACACTTAGGCACTAATTTGTACTTCTATATTCATAAGTTTTACTTTTTGGGCAATTGCTTCGAGTTCGTTTTTCGAAATTTTTTGCCATCCACTCGTTGGTGTGTCGCGGGCTATGGTGTATATCATTACCATTTTGGGGCGAATATCGTTGAGTACGTTTATCCACGCGCTCACCTCCTCATCGGTGGTATTGTCCACAATTTGCTCTTTATACATTCCACGCACAAACATGGTCTGAATAATTACATTCGACTCAAAGCGTTTTATGTTTTTTATTACCTTATTGAGCGAATAGTTACCAATTGGATTATCAATTAGTTGAATGGTTTTTTGATGGGCAGAATCTATTTTCAAAATATTGAAATCTACTTTGAGAAGCGACTCGAAAACCGATTTCTTATGGAGCATGGTGGCATTGGATAAAACGGCAATTTTGCCCTCCGCAAAATGTTTGTTTTTAAGTTCAATGGTATCGTTTATTATATTTTGAAAATCGGGGTGAATGGTTGGCTCGCCATTTCCTGCAAAAGTGATGGTATCAATTTTTTCGCCTTTTTGTTTTATATCTATCAATTTGTTTTCCAGAGCTTTATATACTTCACTGCGACTATGAAATGTTACTTTTTGCATTTTTTCGCGTTGAGTCCAGCCACATTCGCAATAAATACAATCGAAATTGCATATTTTTGCATCATCTGGCAAAAGGTTGATACCCAGAGATATGCCAAGCCTGCGACTGAATACAGGTCCAAAAACTACACTATCGAATAGAAATGTTGCCATAATTGAGAATTTGTTTTACAAATTGTTTTGAAATATATAAAAAAAATATACTTTTGCAGCCCAAATTAAGAACGAAATAATACAACATAATATAAAAATTACAAAAGATGAAAAGGACGTTTCAACCATCGCAAAGAAAAAGACGCAATAAGCACGGTTTTAGAAATAGAATGGAAACTGCAAACGGTCGCAGAGTGCTTGCAGCGCGCAGAGCAAAAGGAAGAAAGAAATTAACTGTATCTGACGAAAAATTACACAAAAGATAATCTCCTTTAATTTTCCTTTTTTTTAAGGACGACATCAGCAACATTGTTTATTCTTGTTGTTGATGTCGTTTTTTTTTGTTACAAATCCACTGGTTCTTCCTCGTCTTCGGCAAGCATCATCAAAAACTCGAACGCCACAGATATTTCGTGATAATTAATTCGCTGATTCATAGCAAAATCGTAGCTATAGCCAATGGTAATACCTTTGGCATACGCTCCAATAAAAAAAGTAAAAGCATCAATTGGACGTTGGTTTGCCACTGTTTTGCTCAGTGATATGCCTCTGAATCCCAAACCAGTAGAAAACATGGGTAGTTTGTAGTACAAATTGAGGTCTAAATTCTGCGTTTTGCTTTGCGTACGGAAAAAATACGAAATACCAAAATTTGTAACATCTTTATATTCTTCTTTGTTGAGCCAAAAATCGTAATCTCCAAAAATCATCAATTCTAAAGGTATGCTACTCTGCTCCATTAAAACCGATTGATTGGGTTGCCCCAAATGGTTTAAAACCAAGCCATAATGACTGCGTTTGTTGTAGAAAAGTGCCGAAGCCTTAAAGTCGCCGTAGCCATTTACCCTTTCGGGGGGAATTTCGTATTGCGAAGTGGTGCCAATATACCCTCCGGTGTAGAACACCTGCTCCAGTTGGTCGCTAAAAACCATGTCGAAATAATTGACTGTTCGTGTGGTGAAATTGTAATTTATGCCCGGACGCATGAACCATTTTCTACTCAAACGAATTTTGTAGGAATACGAAAACGAAAAATTGGTTCGATACAACAATCCTTGGGCAACTTCATCTCTGTAAATAGAAAATCCCACCCCACTATTGAGTTTTTTCATATACCAATCGGTTGAAAAAGCATACATTCTGCCCATTGGCATATCGGGGCTGATGCGACTCATCATACTCAATCGGATATATTCGTTGAAACCGGAATACGACGGCGAGCGCAAAATATTTGCCGCATGGTATTGCGTAAACGGATAGGTTTGAGCAAACGAAACCTCAGCAATTAACCCACTGAATAATAGTATGATAATTATTTTTTTCCACATAGTAGCCGTCCATTTATTATCTGAAAACAGTTGATGTTCGGTTGGGTCCCAGCGAAACAATTGAAATAGGCACACCCGTTTCATTTTCAATGAATTGAATGTATTGGCTTAGTTCGATTGGAAAATCTTTTTCAGATGCAATGGTTGATGTATCGCATCTCCAGCCTTTGAAATCTTTGTACACAGGTTCGATTTCTAATTCTATATCAAACGGAAAATGCTGTGTTTCAACTACATTTATACTTCCATCGGCATTTTTATATTTCACATTGTACGCCACTGCTACCCGTATGGTTTCAAACGCGTTGAGCACATCGGCTTTAGTCATAATGAGCTGAGTAACCCCGTTGAGCATGATAGAGTATTTGAGTGCTACAAGGTCGAGCCAGCCGCAACGTCTTGGACGTCCGGTGGTTGCGCCAAATTCGCTTCCGTTTTTGCGTAGAAGTTCTCCTGTACTTTCGTTCAATTCGGTAGGGAAAGGTCCACTCCCCACCCGCGTACAATATGCTTTGAAAATGCCAAGTACTTCTCCAATTTTGTTGGGTGCAACTCCCAAACCTATGCAAGCTCCTGCGCAAACGGTGCTCGATGAGGTAACAAACGGATACGAGCCAAAATCAATATCCAACAGCGTACCTTGTGCACCCTCAGCCAAAACAGAGGCATTTTCACGAATTTTTTTATTGATAAGAAATTCGCTATCCACAATATGGAATTGTTTCATCACCTCCACACCTTCAAACCATTCTTTTTCAATCTCATCTAAATTATATTCAAAATCGAAATGCGAAAGCAAGCCAACGTGTTTTTGCTTCAAAAATTCGTACCTCTGTCTAAATTCTGGACTTTCAATATCGCCCACGCGCAAACCGTTTCGTCCGGTTTTGTCCATGTATGTAGGTCCAATTCCGCGAAGTGTAGAGCCAATTTTGTTTTTCCCTTTGGCAGCTTCCGAAGCGGCATCGAGCATACGGTGCGAAGGCAAAATAAGATGCGCTTTGCGCGAAATATACAATTCGCCCTCGTTTATTTCAGGCTTTTCGGCGCGAAGTTTTCTAATCTCCTCAATCTCTTTTTTAAAAATTACAGGGTCGAGAACCACACCGTTTCCAATGACATTTATTTTGTCTTTGTGGAAAATTCCCGAAGGTATGGTGTGAAGCACGTGCTTGATGTTGTTAAATTCTAAAGTGTGCCCAGCATTGGGACCTCCCTGAAAACGTGCAATCACCTCATAATTAGGGGTAAGAACATCAACAATTTTTCCCTTTCCTTCATCTCCCCACTGGAGTCCTAATAGTACATCTACTTTCATAGAGTTATATTTTTTATGTTATTCATTCTGAGTGCTTTCTATAATTTCAATTTCTTCTTCTGTTAAGTCGAATAATTGATACACAATTGTATCTATTTCATTATCTGTATGTTTAATGCGTTGCTGCAATGTATCCTTTTCTGTATGTAGATTTGCGGTTTGCAGACGTTTGTTGAGTTCGAGCATGGTTTCAACGTGTTGCACGAGGCGTTTGTATTGAGTGGAATCAAAATCAGTATTGGGAATTGGGATATTTAAAATTGCCTCTTTTTTAATTTTCGGAAATGTTTTTTTTTCGTCAAAATTAATTTTTTTCCAAAAATAACGAACAACTTTTGAATTTATAATACCCAAAATAAATTTCAAATTCGTTTGCTCGTGTGTTTTATAAATATTGTAAATGGTATTGAGTGCAAAAATTCCAGCCTCGACAAATGTTACCAATGGATAATTTCCAATTTGTCGGGTACACAAACGGTCTTGTTGATAAATACGTTCGCTTCCACCACTTTTAATTGCAGAGGGGAGAAACATAACATATTCTTTTACAGGCTTTAATGTGTATCTGTCAATATTGCCACCATCAATGATGGGTTGATAGCTTTTATCTAATTTTGAAGTTGAAACATATTTTTTCCTGTCCCATGTTTGAATACCAAAGTATGCTCCGCAAAAGGTTGAGAGTGGTTTTGTATTTTCGGTAATATGCTCAATTATTTTTGTTTCGAAATTATCAATTGAGATGTTGAAAGTATGACGATGATTGTTTTTGAACGTTGATTGTTCAATTTCTCTTTTCAAAATTGGGTGAAATTCTTCGTGCACCTCCTTGACTAATATTTGATTAGAACCATTTGGTTTTGAACGTTTTACTAATGAAATACAAACATCAACACTTGCTTGATGAAACACATTGTAATAAAACATTAAAAACTCTTTGATGACAGTATTGTCTAAAATATACTTACGCAAAGGCTCAGAATGAATATTTTTGAGATAGGTGTTTGGGGTAATGTAGGCTAAATACCCGTCGGGTTTCAAAAGATTAATCGAATTTTCGATAAATAGTTGGTAAGTATCTATTTTATAATGAGCTGAAATAAATTTTTTTGAAGAATAATCAAAAATTTCCTTCTTATCTAAAATTTGCAATAAAACGTATGGTGGGTTTCCAATCACACAATCGAATCCGCCTTGCTTAAATATTTCGGAAAATCCTTGTTTCCAATCAAATACATTGATTTTTCGTTCTTCTTTGTGGGTAAGAAAAAGTCCATCGTTGTAAAAATCGGGAGCAATAAGCGAGTTACCGCAACGAATATTGTTGTCAATAGTGGGTAAAACCCTTTCGTTGAACAATTGCAAAGAAGTATTTATTGATGCTTCGGTTTCGCCTTCAAGGGCTTTGAGCAGCAAACTGAGTTTAGTTACTTCAACTGCTTGTGTGTCAATGTCCACGCCAAAAATATTGTTCAACAGTATTCTTTTTTTTTCTTTGCTTGTTAGTTGATTATCAGCAGTTAATGGATTCTCTGAAACCTTAAGCGATTTTGTATTCTCCGCTTTTTTTTGTTCGTAGAATTTCAAATGCCAATCGAGCAGATACTGATATGCTCCAAGCAAAAACGAACCGCTACCGCACGATGGGTCGAGAATTTTTATTTTAGATACCTCATGGGGTGTTTTATTTCCAATGAGTTTGCCAACAGTATTTTCCACAATGTAATTCACAATATAGTCGGGGGTATAGTAAACACCACCCGCTTTTCGCACTTCAGCTTTTTCCTCAATAACTGCTCGGTGTGAAGGAGTGAGCCGAATAACTTTTCCCAAAAATTGTTCGTAGGCATATCCCAAAATTTCAACAGGAATAATAGCAAAATTGTATTCCGATTTGTTAAATTCTGTGATAATGCTTTTTATCACTCTGTTGTCAATTTCAATACTTTTTGTGATTGTATCTTTGTCGAAATCGAACAAACCCGAATTGTATTTTTGATTGGAGATGATAAAATATTGGTGCAGATTTTCGTAAATATTTCCTTTCGATTTTACAATTTGTTCCAACTTTCCGTGAGGTTCAATTTTACGGTCTTCACACACTCGCAAAAACACAATTCTGTCAATGATTTGTTGTACTGCAAAATTAATTTCTTCATCCTCCAGTTGTTTGTTTCTCAATGCAATGGTAGTAGCCAATTCTTCACGCCATTTATTGAGCGATTGCAAAAACTCTTTATCTACAGGTTCGGCTGTTCTGAAGTCAATTTTGTTTTTTGCAAACTTTTCAATGCTTTGATTTTCAACATTCTCAAAGGCAAATGTATCCCAAATGAAATCAAATTCTTTGATATAATCGGTATAGTAAATGTATTTCAGACGTTTGCTTGAAGCGGTATCGTTGGCACGAACTTTTTTTGTGCAATCATAAATTGCAAACTCTTCAAAATCAGTAACTAATGATATGCTTAAACTGGCATTCCAACCGTAATTGCGCACTTGCAATGCGGGTTGTGGATTTATTTTGATAGGAACAGATGGTTTTTTCGCTTCTACAAAAAATTTACGTTTATTTTTAATGTAAAATGAGTAGTCGGGGGCTTTTTTATGACCATTGATGGCAATCCGCTCTTCATATCTAACTTCACGTTGAGATTCTACTTTTACCAACTTATTGTCCATATCCCACCCTAAAGCAGCAAAAAAAGGGTCAATAAAATCCTTTCTGGTTTGCATCTCATTATAATTATCTGATTTATAATGTTGTATTTGCAAACTGAATTTTTCAATCAATTGACCGATTCTATTTTTTGCTTCTTCTTTATTCATTCATCTCTCTGATTGAAACTGCGCTCAACTGAGTGATGAGCGACAATTGTTTGATGCCTTCGATGTTTGCGGAGCGCAAACCATGCACAACCGATACTTTATAGGTGCCTTTTTCGCCAAATTTCACGTATTGTTTGTAGGGAAGTTTTACTTTCCACGCTTCGCCTACACGTTTGCCGCGCCACATTCCCTCACGGGTAGCCAAAAAAAACTCCACCGTATCAGTTAGTTGCACACCCGATGGCGATTCTACGTTTACAAACAGCCGCAGGTTTGCAACCGGATAACTGGCAGTGTTTGTAATTTCAAAAAAAATATCTTTAACTACCTTAGTATCTGTATTTTGTATATCGAATTTTACAATAGTATCCAAGTTCCACGTTTCGTTTTGAAACGAATATGTGTGCTGATAATAATTGGATTGATAGCAAGAAGCGAACAAACACACAAACACCATTATTCCCACCAAATACCATTTTACTCCCATCAATTGCTTTAAATTCAGGCGGTTAATTATTCTCAATTGGTGGTTGTGTAGTGTTTTCATCTTTGATTCTATTGTTATTTGATGTGTTTTTGTTTCTGCGTCTTTTACGCTTGCTTTTGGTTCTTTGTGCTTCTTCATCATTCACATTTTGAGTATTTTGATGTTCCTCAACAATGGTTTCGGTTTGCAGGATTGCTACCCCATTGGGTTGAGGGTTGTTTGCGCCATTTTTGGTGTTTATGGGCAATTTTTTTGTAGTCTGATTTCCGTTTTTGCGCACAGTTCTATCCTGACGGTTTTTGTTGCGTTTGTTTTTGTTTGCGTCATCAAAGCGGGTTAGGCTCTCCTCTCCCACCACCACACGATAGTCTAATTCATCTTTTTCAATCACCACTTTTGAGGTCATATTTGCCTTATCTATCATCACCCCTTTTTTGTTCAAATCTATCAGCTCCCACACCTTTTCTACGGGTAAAGCAATCATATTCAGCGCGCTATCGGGCTGTTCCGAAAACCACATAATTTCTTTGAAAATATCGGTTTTCTGACAAAATAGAGTGCCTTCACGTGTCTGAATTTTGGTATCCGACGAAGGGTAATTTCTGCGTTTATCGGCGTAGCAATCGAGTTCGTAGTTGAGGCAGCATTTGAGTTTGCCACACTGTCCGGCAAGTTTCGATGGGTTGAGCGAAAGTTCCTGAATACGAGCGGCTACCGTAGCCACCGATTTGAAATTAGACATCCACGTTGCGCAGCACAATTCTCTGCCGCACGAACCAATGCCTCCAATTCTGCCAGCTTCTTGTCGTGCGCCAATTTGCCGCATCTCTACCCGAATTTTGAATCGTTCGGCAAGTACTTTTATCAGCTCTCTGAAGTCAACTCTTTCATCTGCAATATAATAAAAAATGGCTTTTGTGCGGTCGCCCTGAAATTCTACATCGCCAATTTTCATGTTCAAATTCAGTCGAGCCGAAATATCTCTTGCCTCAAACATTACTTTTCCTTCTTGAGAAATGGCTTCGAGCCACTTTTCAATGTCCACCTGCTTGGCTTTGCGATACACTTTTTTGAGTTCGCCGTCGGCAGTGTAGGGCGTACCCATGCGGCGCATTTGCTCTACCACCAACTGACCGGTAAGGCACACAACCCCAATGTCGTGTCCGGGCGAGGCTTCTACAGCCACAATATCGCCTTTCACCAAGTTGAGTTGGTTTACATTTCTATAAAACCCTTTGCGGGTATTTTTGAATTTAATTTCCACTGCATCAGGTTCGTTCACTGTTTGAGGCATACCCTCCAACCAGTCGGTAACACCTAATTTACCGCCTGTGCAACGGCATCTCGATTTTTCGCTGTCCACTTTGTAACAGCCGCGCGATATGATTGATAATTCTTCCATTGTAAACTGTAATTCGTTGGTTTAAAACTATTTCCGCCCCATAAAATCTATGGATTAACAAGGCGGAAAATTTGCACAATTTTAATCACCATGTCTAAAAGAACGAGGTTGGCGTATCCATTTCTTTCGATATGAAATCGCGCCTTGTCAAATTCCTCATTCATGGCAAACACAGCACTGTCTGTAATATATTTTGAAAATTTTCCCGAAAATTCAGCCTCTTCGTTTGCCAGATACGCCAATTCGTTTTGGTGTTCGGGGGCTTTGTTGAGAACAAAATTTTCGCGAAGCATTCGTGTTGCATAAATAAAAAACCGTTTTTGCCGCTCTCTGCCCATTCGTGCCACTTCCTCTGCCCATTCTACCAATTGTTGCATTTTTTTTCCGTAGCTCAGTCGCATCAAATTGGCAAACAATTCAAAATTTTCCTTATCGTCTTCGCTTATGGCAATGGCTTTTTGGGCTTCGATGTAATTTCCGTTGGCAATGCGGGCAATGCGTCGGGCATCGTCGGCATTTAGATTGTCGTTTTCTTTCAACGCCACTATCATATCATCTAATTCAATTTTAGGAATTTGAATGATTTGCGTGCGCGAGAGAATTGTTTTTATTATCACCTCCGGCATTTCCGACACCATAATAAAAACGGTTTTTGGAGGTGGTTCTTCTACTATTTTGAGTAGTTTGTTGGCTGCCGATTCGTTCATTTTTTCGGGTAGCCACATAATCACTACTTTGTACTCGGCTTCAACCGATTTTAGACTTAGTTTGCGAATAATAGAGTAAGCCTCATCTTTTTGTATTCCGGCTTGCTTGTTTTCTATTTCGATGTGATACAACCACTTATCGAAATTTATATAGGGCGAATCTAAAATAATTTCGCGCCATTTGGGGAGCAAATCATCGCTAATTGCCTTTTTAGAAGACGATTGCGTACTTGCCACCGGAAACGAAAAATGCAAATCGGGGTGTACCAGTTTTTTGTATTTTCGGCACGATGGGCATTCGCCACACGCATCAGCATCGGTGCGGCGGGTACACATAATGTATTGCGCAAAAGCAATGGCAAGCGCGAGTTTTCCGTTGCCTTGTTGCCCCGCAAAAAGCTGTGCATGGCTTATACGGTCTTCGTTTACCGATTGTATAAGTCGTTGTTTTACTGCTGTTTGTCCTATTACATCTTTAAAAAGCATAAGCATTTATCTGTTTCATAATACAAAGCAATTGGCAAAGATAATGAAAATAAATGAGTGTAGAATCAAAAAACGGGCAACAAAAATCCCCGATAGTTTTAATTATCGGGGATTTTTAAAAACTAAATTTGCGATGAATGCTTAAGGGGTGTTATTCCTCCGTATTTTTTTCGGTAAACACATCAACAAAAATTTTGTTTTCGGCAATTCGTATCACTTTAATTTTTGTGTCGGGGTCAATAAACGAACCTTTTGAACGCGCCTCTACGTACTCATCGTTTATAAGCACTTTTCCAATGGGTGTAAGCCGCGAAATGGTAATGCCTACATCGCCTACTTTAATATTTTGTTCGTTGATAAGATTTACTTTGCTATCAATTTCGGTGTTTAAGGCAAGTTTGCGCCACGTTCGAGCCTTGAGTGCAAAGTACAAGGTGACGGCAATAGCCAAACTGGTTCCAGCTAAAACAAGATTTCCTGTGGTGTTTCCGAAGGTGTTGTACGAAATATATACACCAAAAACCAAAAACACAACTCCGGCAATTCCGGTTAATCCTACACCGGGGAGTATGAGTATTTCGAGCAAAATAAGCAACAGCCCGATGAAAAGCAACAATACGATACCTAAGACTGACATAATTGGTTGTATGTTAGGTTAAAATCTATTCAATTTCTACGGTCAACTTTCTATCTATCAGCAAATCTTTCATTGGTTTGAGGAAATTGTATGTTCCACTTTTGACATCGCATTTGCCTTTGTGGTGCGTTATCATTGCACATTGTTCGGCTTGATGCGAATCGTGTTTGCAAATTTCTACCAATGAGTCTATTACATAATCGAATGAATGAACATCGTCGTTGAACAATATCAAATTTTTCTTTGATTTTTTACCACTGTCAATCTTTTCTTCCAGCAGCAATTCTTCAAAATCGTAGTTTGTCATACTTTTTCAACTATTTAATATGTTAATATTATTTTTTGAGTTCTTTTAGTGCCTCACTTACAGGTATTTCAACCCCATTTTTGAGAGCAATTACAAAAGCATCTTTTATTCCTTCGGCAACAATTTTATTTTTTGCGCCATCGGCATCACTAAAGCTGCTAAATTTACCAATGCTATAAAGGGCAGTGTTGTTGCCCAAACTGCGTTTATCGAGTTCACCGTATTTTTTTAGAGCTTCGAATTTAGCTTTGTCGGCAGCCGAAAGTTCGGAGCTACCAACCGAAATTTGAACCGAAAATACAATGTTTGCCACTGTTTTTATTTGTTCCTGCAAACCTATTCGTTTTCCATCGTTAAATGCTACTACGTAGGCATCTTTTAGACCGGCTTTTTTTACCGATGCCAAAACTGCAATTGCCGCATTTTTAGTGTGATACAATCCGGCGTTGTATTTAATAACTCCCGCCGCGCTCAAATCTTTGTAAATGGGGCTAATATTTTTTATCTCTTTCCATGCTACATCTTTCTGAAAAGAGCCAATGTACACCGAATACACTAAGCCTTTGGTTTTTGAAATGTCTTCTCCAGTAACAATTTTTTCTGCCAGTTTCTTATCGAACAAAATGGCATTGTCGGAAGCAGAAACGGTGTTGATGGGTGGTTTTGTATTTTTGTCGCCTCTCATTATGGCTTCTGCTTCTTCCATCGAAATACGAATGCCGTTGAGGTAGGCAACTTTAAAGGCATCGCTATAGCCAAAATTGAGTGCTTTGCGTAGTTCGTCGGCAGTTTGTTCGTAAGTAAGTTTGCCAACTACATAAGCAGTACCGTTGTGCAAGCGTTCCACACGTACTTCATCGGTTTTGTATTCTCTAAATTCCGATTTGTCGGGTGGAATTTGCGGATTTTCGAATGAGGCAATTTGAATAGAAAAACTCAGGTTAGGATTGCTTTTGGGCTTATCTTTATTTCCCGAATGTTGTTTTTGCTCATTTTTCTTTTGCTCTTGTTGTTTTTTCAAATTTTCGGCATTTAGCTGGTCGCCAAGGCTTATGCCTTTGTAGAGGTTGTACAAGCGTACAACTTTGATGGTATCTTCAATATCCAACTTTTCGGATTCGAGCAGATTAAGTATCACCCTCAGTCGGTTAATTTTATATTGAGTATATTGCAGTATTTTGTATCCGCCGTAGGCAGGGGCATTTTTAGTCGTTTCGTATAGTTCGGGACTTACTTTTGTTTCGTGTATGGAATACGCATTTTGGATATTGCGCTTCGATGCTTGAAATCCGCTCTCAATTTCTTTTTGCAATTCCACTCCTTCGCCATAAAATTTGCTGTTTATATCTATGGTTCCGAGTTTGGCAATTTTATCTTTGTAATTTCTGAAATATTTTGAGTTTCGGTCGTCCGAATCGGTTATTCTATTGCTCAACGATGATGCAATGCTTCGCTCTTGGTTCAAAATACGTTCTAATAAGAACCTTTTCATGTTTGGGTTTTTTTCCTTATCAAACATATCTCTTTGAGAATCAATATAATCAATGGTGCCGAAAATACTTTCTACCCAATAAGGGAGTCTTCCTAAGGTATCGGCATACGATTTAAGCGATTCTTCCATTTTTTGCAATTCGGCTTGCGACAATTGCACATCGGTATTAATATCGTCAATATTGTACCCCGAATAGCTTCCGAGCAATTTTTCGAGATTTGAAAGCACAATAAGTTGGAGCGAGTCGGCTGTTTTATAAATGGGAATAATTTCTTTAAGGTCGCTTTTTGGGATATTTTTTTTCATCACCTCAGATCTCACCCATTCCACCTCAATGTCTTTTTCTTGTTTTGCACCTTTTTTGAGTTGATTGGGGTCTGCCACCATTCGCACATCGGTAAGATATTTTTTGTACAATTCGTATCTATCTGAGCGGGCTTTATCAAGTGTAAGGTAGCCTTTTTCTTTGTATTTAAGACCATCGCTTTGATAGGCATTGGCTCTCTTTTCAATTTTTTTGCGCTTAAATTTTCGTTTGGTATTTGAAGCCAATTGGCTTTCGTCTTGCGATTTTATCATGCTCACAGTTCCTAAAGCAATGAGGCTGTCGCCAATAAATTCTAATTTTGCAATTTCTTTGAGTTTCTTTTCCTCTGCCTTAAACAGTTCTTTAAATTCGGGAGTTTCTTTAAAATTGGGAACTTCTTTGTATTCAACTTGTTGACTGAGAAAACTTTCCAAAAAACTTTCCATCAGTTTCAAAGCTCCTAATTCGAGGCTGTCGGCACGATAGTAATTATCTAATTTTTGCTCAGAAGGCAATTTTTCTGAAATTTTTCTAAAATTTACGGCTCTTTCAAATTCTCCGTTTGCAATAATTTGCGCATTTTGGCGCGAAACTACTTGTTCGGGAGTTATATTGGGCCACGTTGCATATTTAAAAAATTTGTCGTATATTTTCAGTTTATCCATATTGGCATTGGCAAACAAATTATAGGCACTAAACTGTAGGCTTTGTGCTTGCTCTTCTTTTGTTTTCCACTTGCTTTCGAGGTCTTTTTTTCGTTTTGGGTCTAAAACACTTTCCGACTCCA
>JFJP01039078.1_pt1 | contig 14579 bp, 9 predicted proteins | sample 431651 | NCBI WGS metagenome assembly JFJP01 (sample SAMN02602958, study PRJNA72255) | Microbial mat metagenome, whole genome shotgun sequencing project. | biome: fresh water; feature: sink hole; material: water; isolation source: purple microbial (photo- and chemosynthetic) mats found in...
AGTATATTATCTCAACACTTTTAATTAGAGAAAATATATTTCCAATTTTTTTAAATGCAAAAGTAGCATTTGTTCCCAATATCAATTACGATATTTTACTTTATTCGGAAGAAAACGGTCCAATCTGCCTTAGTGTAAAAACAACATTCAGAGAACGTTATAAACAAGCTGATTTGGAAGCGATGGCATTGAAAAATGTACATAGAATTTCAAGAAGTTTTTTGATTACGCTTGATGATAGCGATGCAATTTTATTGAGTAAAAAAATCCTTAAAGGTGACACTTTCGGATTAAATGATGTCATTGTTGCTACTTCTGAAAAATTTAATGATTTTATTTCAGAATTAAAGGAATATAATTTTTCACTTTCTCCCTCTGTAAATGTCATTGAAAGTAATCAAATAATTACTCGAGAGATTTTTCAAAAATTATTGTAGAGCTAATTCAAACGATTATTATGATTACTGGAAATAAAGGAGAGTGGAGTGAAATCTACACATTACTTAAAATTATATCGGACAGAAATTTATATCCAGGAGATGCAAATCTTGAAAAGATTTCAGGGCTTTTGTTTCCAATTGTAAAAGTGCTTAGAGATGAAACATCAGGTAGCTTTGAATTTGAATATGATAGTGATATTGTAGTTATTAGAGGTGATAAAGAAGAATTTAGAATACCTGTTATAGTATTTAAAGAGCAAGCAGAAATTTTATTAGCTGATATAAAGTCTGCTTCTTCATCTACCTTTGAAATCCCACATATTGAAGCATTTATTAATTCATTCAAATGCTACAGTTTAAAAGCAAATTCAGCTGTAAAAACTGATATAAGAGTCGTTATTCACGATAATAGAACTTCTTCCAATCAAGAATTAGGTTTCAGTATCAAATCTCAATTAGGCGGTGCATCTACTCTACTTAATGCAGGTAAAACAACTAACTTCATTTTTCAATTGAAAAATATTGAACTTTCAGAGAAAGAAATAGAACAAATAAATGCTATAGATACTAGAAGCAAAATAATGGATAGACTTTCATCCATTACTTCCAATGGTGGTATTTTAGAGTTTTATAAAACAGAAAGTATTGTGTTTGGTGATAATATTACCTTAATAGATAGTGCATTACCTCAAATATTAGCCACAATTACACATAGGTTTTATTCATCTCCGTTATCAAAATTATCCGATTTAGTTGCTGATTGTACAGTTCAAAACCCATTGAGATTTAATGTAGGTACAGGTCAACCCTTTTACGAATATAAAATAAAACGACTTCTTACCGACATTGCACTTGGTATGATGCCATCTGTTATTTGGACAGGTCAATTGGCTACTACAGGCGGTTATTTAATTGTAAAGGAAGATGGTGAAATTATTTGTTATCACATTTACAACCGAAATGAGTTCGAAAATTATCTACTAAAAAACACCAAACTTGAAACTGCAAGTAGCACAAGACATGAGTTTGGATTTATTTATAAAGAGCATGATAAACTTTTTTTTAAGTTAAATCTACAAATTCGGTTTCTGAAATAACGTTTTTTCCGTCACAATTTCATGTCATTCTTTCGGAACGATGAAAAATTTAGCGAATTGTCGACTGATGATAGAATTGAGGTTTTTAGGATTTGTCTGTTTTTGGGTTGTGACGATATGTGGCTTTGAAATACATGCCACAAAGTAATATACTTTTTTCTTACAAAACAACTTTCTGCAGGGCACTACAAAGCAATTTCAAAAATACAACATCTGATTTTCAGCTATTTATCTGCTTTCAAGAGACAATTTGATGCGAAAAATGACCTATTTGAACCATTTTCGGGAAATTCTGCTGCAAAATGGGTTAATTTTTTATTTGAATTTAGTGTCCACTATATCAGTAAAATAAGATTTTTGTGTGTTTTATTTAGTAGGTAAACAGTACAGATTCGATAGAAATTTGTATTTTAGCGCTCTTAAAGCCAAATTTTCTTCATTAAATGAAACGAACACGACAAAATTTAATCTTCCCGATAGCTAACGGGATAAATTTTGTTTTGTGAGTTCCATCTGACAAAGAAAAAATAAATATAATCACATGAAATTGAAAATATGAATTCATTCTTGTACCGAGTAGCCGAAACTTTTTATAATCAAGAAAGAGAACAATTAAGTAATCTAACGTTTGTTTTTCCCAATCGTAGAGCCGGTTTGTTTTTTCGTAAGTATTTATCCGAACTCACCGATAAACCGCTTTTTTCGCCAGAAATACTCACTATCAACGAATGTTTTGCTACTGCCTCTTCGCTACAACTGTCCGATAAGTTAAGCAATTTATTCCTTATTTATCGGATTTATAAGCATATAAGCAAAACGGATGAGAGCTTTGATTCTTTTATTTTTTGGGGTGAAATGTTACTCAATGATTTCGAAGAGGTGGATAAATATTTGGTGGATGCGCGTCAAATATTTCGAAATATAACAGAGTTGAACGAAATTGAGCGGCTTTTCAATGTGCTTTCTGAAAGACAGATAGATGCTATTCGTCAGTTTTGGAAAAATTTTATTCCTGTTTCGGAGGAAAAAACGAAAGAGCAGTTTATTGCTACTTGGAAAGTGCTTTTCGAAGTTTACAGCGAATTCGAAACGCAACTCAAAAAGGAAGGCATAGGAACCGAAGGAATGATAAGTAGGGAAGTGGCCGAAATGCTAAAAAGCAAGCAGCCAATTGCCGTTTGGGAAAATAAAAAATTTATTTTTGTTGGTTTTAATGCACTTAATCCGTGCGAAAAGGAATTAATGCTTGCCTTAAAAAATAGGGGACAAGCGGATTTCTACTGGGATTACGAGTCCGAGCAATTGCGCGATGCCGATAATCCGGCTTCGATGTTTTTTGCCGAAAATACAACTGTTTTTTCTTCGAAATATTTTATTGAACCTCAACCCGAAGCGCTTGAAGCAAAAAATATTAAACTCGTTGGTATTCCTTCGGCGGTTGGTATGACCAAATATGTTTTTTCGACACTCCAAAACTTAAGCGCCGAAAAGCCAGATTCGACTAATTGGATGGATACTGCTGTGGTGTTGCCCGACGAAAGTCTACTTCTACCACTACTTTACGCTTTTCCTCCTACTATCAACAAAATTAATATTACAATGGGCTATCCATTGAGCTCCACGCCTGTTGCAGGATTGATTTCGCAGCTTTTCGAGTTGCATCGAAGGGTGCGAAACTCGAAGCAAAAAACATGGTTTTATCATAAAAACGTATTGGATATAATCCATCATCAATATGTTTCGCAACTATTTCCCACTCATGTAGAGGTTATTTCGAACGAAATGACGCGCTTCAATAAAATTTATGTTGCCAACAATGAATTGCATAACAATGATTTGTTTAAAACTATTTTTCAGCCCATAAATAACACGGCAGAATTTATAAAATATCTGCTCCAAATTTTACAAAAACTTAGTATTGGCTGGAAAAATGCTGCCACTACCGAAGATGAATTTCGTTTAGAACGTGATTTTTTACAACAGTTTTACCTTACTATTAATCGGGTTGAAACCATCGTTTCGGCAAATAGTGAAGAGGCTGGAATGACGGTCGATACATTGAGCCGAATTATTCAGCAACTTGTGGCTGGCATTTCCATTCCGTTTGTGGGCGAGCCGCTCGATGGACTTCAGGTAATGGGGGTGCTCGAATCGCGCGGGTTAGATTTTGATAATTTGATTATTTCCTCGTTCAACGAAGGTGTTTTTCCTAAAAAAACGTCTCAAAATAGTTTTATTCCTTATAGTTTGCGCAGGGGATTCGGACTGCCCACTTTCGAACACAACGATGCCATCACTTCCTACAACTTTTACCGTTTGATTCATAGAGCCAAGAATATTTATTTTGTATACGACTCGCGAACAGATGGTTCTCAAAATGGCGAAGTGAGTCGTTTTGTGAATCAGTTAAACTATCATTATGGATTGAATATTGAGAAACAGAGCGTGAATTATGATATTTCGTTTGGCGAAACGAAAGCGGTTACAGTAACTAAAAATGCTGAAATTCTGCAAAAACTGAGTTTCTTTTTAGCCGAAGGCAGCGAAAAAAGATTTCTTTCGGCTAGTTCAATCAATTCTTACATTACCTGTCCTTTGCAATTTTATCTTTCAAAGGTCGAAAAGCTTAATGAGGAAGATGAGGTAAAGGAAACCATTGAAGATGACGTATTTGGTACGCTTTTTCATGCCGTGATGGAATACATTTACGAACCCTTTAAAGGCCAACTATTGACCGCCGAAAAAGTGGATGCCATTCTGAAAAATCCACTTCAAATTGATAATTACATTCGAAAAGCGTTTAGCATTGAGTATTTTAAAATTAAAAATGGTGAACTTGCCGATTTGGAAGGAAATAATTTGTTAATTGCAAATGTATTGCGAAAATATGTGTTGAAAGTGTTGCATTACGACAAAATGTATGCACCCTTTACCTTGATAGAAGCAGAGCGAAGCTGCGAAATAACGGTACCAACACGCTTTGGAAACGTAAACATTACTGGTATTATCGACCGTATCGACGAAAAAGAGGGCAAGTTGCGAGTGCTCGATTATAAAACTGGAAAAGGTAGTCTCGATTTTAAAAATATCGAAGAGGTTTTTGAACACAATAATGATAAGCGTCCAAAATATATATTACAAACATTTTTGTATGGCATGATGTACAAACAGTTTGCCGCCGGAAAATCGATGCGCCCGGGAATTATTTACCTCCGCGACACTTTTAAAGATACGTTTAAAACTGATATTGTAAATAAACAAACTAAAACGGTAGTTGAAGATTTTGTTGAATATGAAGATGCTTTTGCAGCCGAACTGACTTCGTGTTTGGACTCAATTTTCGATCCCGAAACACCTTTTTTTCAATCCGAAAGCGATAAACCCTGTTCGTACTGTTCGTACAAGACAATTTGTAATAGATAAAAATTTTATTTAAAGGCTCTAATTTAATCCCAAATAATCTATTTTTATCCCATAAATTCAATTTATTTCCCATATTATTTTTAAAAACAAATTCATCACTTTACTTTGCATTGATTTTAAAATATTGCATTGGATTTATCAGATAAAATAAAACTCATAATTCTATGTTTAAAAATCTTTTCGTTATTGTAGTACTTTCCTTTTTGTTGGCTGCATCTGTTTTTTCGCAAAACGAGCTTTTCGAAAAAAAACAATTTATTTACAAATCCGACACCTTACCATATCGGATTTTATATCCGGAGAATTATGATAAATCTCAAAATTATCCGCTATTTATTTTTTTGCACGGTTCGGGCGAACGTGGTAACGACAACGAATTACAGTTGAAGCATGGTGGTTCTTTATTTACAAATGCACAAAATAGAAAAAAATATCCTGCTATAGTTATATTTCCGCAATGTTCAATGGATTCTTATTGGGTTTATTTAAAGGAGACAGATTCAACTTTTTCTTATGTTAATTCGAAAAAGCCTACAATTCCAATGCAGCTTGTGATACGTTTATTATCCGAACTGAAAAAAAATGAAGGAGTTGATCGAAAACGAATTTATATTGCAGGGCTCTCGATGGGTGGTATGGGTACTTTTGATTTAATTTGCCGACAGCCGCGCACTTTCGCAGCTGCAGTACCTATTTGTGGTGGCGTAAATCTCGAACGACTAAAGAAAATTAAGAACGTTCCTCTCCGAATTTTTCATGGTGATGCTGATAATGCGGTTCCTGTGCTCCATTCGCGCAATGCCTATATCGAATTGAAAGCAATGGGAGCTAAAAAAGTGCAAATTGTTCTTTTTAAAGGTGTAGGACACAATAGTTGGGATCACGCTTTCAAGATGAATGATTTTATGAGTTGGATATTCGAAAAACATTTATAGTATTGAAATTGAGCTTATAAGATGACTTTTTATACAGCTTTACTGTTTAAAAAATGCTAATTTTTTGACAGTTTTATTGTTCAAACTAATTTTTAATTACTTTTGCGAACTGATTATAAATTGTAACTTATATGGCAAAGTTTATTGGAGCAGTAGTGGTCGAAATTGAAACATGCAAAGGTTGTAACCTCTGTGTGGTAGCTTGTCCTACTTCGGTTTTAGACCTTTCGAGCGAAGCAAATTCAAAAGGCTATAACTTTTCGCACATGGCTAATAGTGCTGATTGCGTAGGTTGTTCGGCCTGTGCGAATGTTTGTCCGGATGCTTGTATAACTGTGTATAGGGTGAAAACAGCATAGTTGTCTATCCACTTTTATCCACTTCTATTCACTTCCGAATTATAAATCAAATTGGGTACAACTATCAAATTGTAACTTAAAAAAATGAGTAAAAAAAATCACGATAACGAGGTGCTCTTAATGAAGGGCAACGAAGCTATTGCACATGCAGCCATTCGTTGTGGTTGCGATGGCTATTTTGGCTATCCTATTACGCCACAGTCCGAAATTATGGAAACATTGATGGATCTTGCCCCTTGGGAAACAACTGGAATGGTTGTTTTACAGGCCGAAAGCGAAACGGCATCGATAAATATGGTTTATGGTGCTGCTGGATGTGGTAAAAAAACAATGACATCTTCTTCAAGTCCGGGCGTAAGCTTAATGCAAGAAGGTATTTCTTATATTGCAGCTGCTGAGTTGCCTTGTGTTATTGTAAATGTGATGCGTGGAGGTCCCGGATTGGGAACTATTCAGCCAAGTCAGGCCGATTATTTTCAAGCTGTAAAAGGTGGTGGACATGGTGATTATAAGATGATTACCTTGGCACCTGGTTCAGTGCAAGAAATGGCCGATCATTTGGTGTTGGCTTTTGAACTTGCTTTTAAATACCGCACACCTGCTATGCTTTTGGCAGATGGTATTATTGGTCAAATGATGGAAAAAGTGGTTTTGCCCCCTTTCCAGCCACGATGGACTGAAGAGGAAATTAAAACTATTTCGCCTTGGGCTACCTTAGGAAAGCCTTCAACCCGTAAACCAAATGTTATCAACTCCCTGCGTTTGGAAGCACACGAAATGGAAGACCTTAATAATGTGCTTCAAGGCCGATATCGTGAAATTGAAAAAAATGAAGTTCGTTTCCAAGAAATTGAATGTGAAGATGCTGATTATTTGTTAGTTGCTTTTGGTATCACAGCTCGTATTTGCCAAAAAACAGTTGAGTTGGCTCGAGCACAAGGACTAAAGGTTGGATTATTACGACCTATTACTTTATTCCCTTTCCCTACTGAAGTTTTAAAAAATTATGCCAAGAGTGTAAAAGCCATGTTGACGGTTGAAATGAATGCCGGACAAATGGTAGAGGACGTTCGATTGGCTGTAAATGGAAAAGTGCCTGTCGAATTTTATGGTCGCATGGGCGGAATTGTACCATCGCCCGATGAAGTTTTGGAGGCATTTAAAAAGAAGATATTAATTAGTCCCGATAGCTATCGGGATTGAAAATGTGGAAATTTGAAAAAAATAATCATTCTTAATTCAATATCGTTAAGTTAAGGAATGCATTAAAGAATTATTAATACCGCCCCAAACCCCTCCCGCCAATAGCGGGATAAATTGCGGGGCTTAAGATTGCAACTATGTAGTGATTCTCTATTTTTAGAGCATTTATAGTTAAACGACAGTAATTTCTGTTCTCCGTCAGCTGACGGATTAGGGGCGGATTTACAGGATTATTAATTGGGGAACGATACCAACTAGATTTCCCGCAATTTATCCTAACTAAAACAGGAGGCTTAACTTAACGACATTAATTTTTAATTTTTAATTCTTAATTCTTATAAACATGAACATAGCAGATATAATTAATCCCGCCAATTTGGTTTACGAAAAAACCAAAGTGATGAATGATACGCCCATGCACTACTGTCCGGGCTGTAGCCATGGCGTGGTGCATAAATTGATTGGTGAAGTAATTGACGAAATGAATATGCAGGACAAAACGATAGCCATTGCGCCTGTTGGTTGTGCCGTTTTTGCATACAAATACCTCGAAATTGATTGGCAGCAAGCCGCTCATGGTCGAGCTCCAGCCTTGGCAACTGCTGTGAAACGACTTTTACCCGACCGCTTGGTTTTTACCTATCAGGGTGATGGCGACTTGGCTGCTATTGGTACTGCCGAAACAATTCATGCTTGTAACCGTGGCGAAAATATTGCCATTATTTTTATTAATAATGGTATTTATGGCATGACAGGTGGACAAATGGCACCTACCACTTTGAAAGGCATGAAATCTTCGACTTCACCCAGAGGCCGCGAAGTGCCTTTGGCGGGTAATCCATTGGATATTACAACTTTATTGGCAAAGTTAGACGGAGTTTGTTATGCTACTCGTCATGCTGTACACACGGTGGCAGCAGTGAAAAAGACTAAGCGAGCTATTCGTCAAGCTTTCGACAATTCGATGCAAAACAAGGGCACTTCTATTGTCGAAATTGTTTCGACTTGTAGTTCGGGCTGGAAAATGACTCCTGCCGATTCGAACGATTGGATGGTGGAAAATATGTTTCCTGCTTATCCAATGGGTGATTTGAAAAACGAGTAACAGCCTCTTAATTCGCTTAGGGGAAATAAAATATTATTTAATATGACAGAAGAAATAATTATAGCTGGTTTTGGTGGACAAGGCGTATTGTCGATGGGAAAAATCTTAGCTTACTCGGGCCTTATGCAAGGAAAAGAAGTGAGTTGGCTGCCATCTTATGGACCTGAACAGCGTGGTGGTACTGCCAATGTTACGGTGATTTTGAGCGATGAGCGTGTGAGTTCACCTGTATTAAATTTCTACGATACGGCAATTGTGCTCAATCAACCTTCGCTCGAACGGTTCGAAAGCAAGGTAAAGCCAGGTGGTACGCTTATTTTTGATGGTAATGGCTTTCATAAATTTCCAACTCGCACGGATATAAACGTTTATCGTATTGATGCTACGGAATATGCTTACGCCAATAATGAATCGAAAACTATGAATATGCTTATTTTGGGTGGATTGCTCAAAGTTCGTCCAATTGTATTGGTAGAAAACGTGCTTAAAGGTTTGAAAAAATCGCTGCCACAAAGACATCATCATTTATTGGCAACTAACGAAAGGTCAATTCATATTGGAATGGAATTGATTAAAAAAGTAAATTAATGTGTCGTAACATTACAAAAAAAAGACTGTTGAAATTTAATTCGACAGTCTTTTTTTTACACTAAAATTGAATTATAGTATAGCTTCAATTTTGGCTACAAGCGCCGCTTTTTGAGTAGCACCTACTTGTTTGTCAACTACTTTACCATCTTTAAAGAAAAGTATTGTAGGAATGTTACGTATACCAAATTCTTGTGGTGTATCTACATTTTCGTCAACATCCATTTTGCCAATAATTACTTTTCCCTCGTATTCTTTCGAAAGTTCCTCTACGATAGGTCCAACCATGCGACAAGGTCCACACCATTCTGCCCAAAAATCTACAACTACAGGTTTTCCACTGTTAATAATTTCTTTGATGTTGCCATCGGTCAATTGTAAAGCCATTTTTTCTATTTTTTATAATGAATAATATTTTTTATACCAATAAAATTGAGTTTGAGTTAACTACCATTTTTTTTTAACGATGCAAAGTTAAGAATTGAAAAGGAATAAATGGCATTTTTAAGTCAAAATATTTCAAAATTTAAGTCAATAACGACATTGAAAATATCTATCTTAATTTATTTGAAATTCAAGAATCCCTTTTTGCTGTAATCGCTTTATTTGTTTGTAAATAGCGCCATCTATGCTCATGCGGTGTTGACGCGAGAAGAGTTTTACTCGTTGCGGCGACATTTCATCAAGAATATTTACGTAAAGATTTATATTTCCTTTATTTTGGAGTACTATATCTGCCAACATAGTTGTCAGTTCTATATCAATATGTTGCAAAGGTATCGAGAGCGAAATTTTTTCCACCAGTCTATCTTTTACTTCTCTAAAAAGTTCAATTTTTTGAATTTTCAATTCTAATTCCTTAGTTGCTCCTGGTTCTGTGGGTTTTCGAAATTTGTAATCGGCTCCTTTTTCTTGTACTATTGCATTGATATACAGATACAAATCTTTAATCATGTATTTGCTATATTCCACATAATTGTTGCCAAAGAGTGCAAATTCGAATGCACCTGCATAATCTTCGAGGGTTAAAATGCCATACGGATTTCCGGCTTTCGAAGTTCCGTGACGAAGATTTGTAACCATGCCACCTATGCGTAATTGTTTGCCTTGTAAGGCTGGAATATCTTTTAAATCGGCAGTAGTCGTATTGCAAATATGATTAATTTCCATTTCGAATTCGTCTAATGGATGCGCCGAAAGATACATGCCTATCAGGTCGCGTTCTTTGTTGAGCTTCTCAAGTGGCGACCATTCGGCCGTGTAAGGAATTTCGGGTTTGGTAATTTCCACGGCATCCGATTCTCCAAAAAGGGAGTTTTGAGTTAAGGCCATGTCAGCTTGATAGCGGTTTCCGTAGCGTATAATGGAGTCGAGAACTAATTCGCCTTTCGCATTTTCGGTCAAAAACTGTTCGCGTCGAATATCGCTAAAGCTATCAAAAGCACCACAAAGCGCTAAACTTTCGAGTGTTCTTTTATTGCACGAAGTGAGATTTACGCGTTCTATAAAATCGAAAACGCTTTTGAAACGGCCATTTTTTTTACGTTCGTCAACAATACTAATCACAGCTCCTTCGCCCACACCTTTAATCCCACCCAAACCAAAACGGATATTTCCGGCCGTATTTACCGTAAAAGTCAAATCGCTTTCGTTCACATCGGGGCCTAAAACGTGCATTCCCATCGATTTACATTCGTCCATAAACTTACCAACTTCCGCTATGTCATCGCGGTTTCGCGTTAAGTTGGCAGCCATAAATTCGGCAGGGAAATTTGCTTTTAAATAAGCCGTTTGATAGGCAATCCACGAATAGCAGGTGGCATGTGATTTATTGAAAGCATATTTGGCAAATTCAGCCCAGTCGGACCAAATTTGTTCTAATTTTGCTTTGGGTCCAAATCCGTTTTTCTCACATCCGCTCATGAACTTCACTTTGAGTGTTTCCATTTTATCAACAAGCTTTTTACCCATTGCTTTACGAAGTTCATCACTCTCACCGCGTGTGAAGCCAGCCAAGTCACGGCTCAAAAGCATGACTTGTTCTTGATAAACTGTAATACCGTACGTTTCTTTCAAGCGTTTTTCCATTTCTGGAAAAGGATATTCAATTTTTTCGCGCCCATGTTTACGGTTTACGAACTGTGGAATATATTGCATTGGACCCGGTCGGTAGAGGGCATTCATAGCAATAAGGTCTTCAAATTGAGTTGGTTGAAGCGCTTGTAGATGCTTTTGCATACCTGCGGACTCAAACTGAAATGTTCCCACCGTCATGCCTTTACTGAACATTTCGTAAGTCTGTGGATCGTCGATTGGTATTGTGTCAATATCGAGGTCGATGCCTTTCGATTTTTTGATATTCGAAAGTGCTTCTTTGATAATCGACAAGGTTTTTAAACCCAAAAAGTCCATTTTAATCAGTCCAATCTCTTCAATAACCGAACCTTCGTATTGTGTTACTAAAATATTGGTGTTCGTTTCCTTGTCAACCGCTGTACTTAGCGGTACTAAATTAGTCAGGTCGTCGGCACCAATAATCACCCCACAAGCATGAACGCCTGTTTGACGCACCGTTCCTTCAAGCATTTCGGCATATTTAAGCGTATTTGCCAGATTCTGGTCGTACGAATTTCGAGCTTGCTGCAGTTCAGGAACATATTTCAAGCAGTTCGCAATATTTACTTTTGGAGATTTTCCATCTGGCCCTTCGGGGAATTTATCGGGAATTAATTTTGTGAGGCGATCGGCTTCCGAAAGGGGCAGTCGCTGAACACGTGCCACATCTTTAATCGACGATTTAGTAGCCATTGTGCCATAAGTAACAATTTGAGCCACACGTTCTTTGCCGTATTTTTCGGTAACCCAACGCAATACTTGTCCGCGTCCATCATCATCAAAGTCGATATCGATATCGGGCAGCGAAATACGATCTGGATTCAGAAAACGTTCGAACAGCAAATCGTATTTTAGCGGGTCAATATCTGTTATCCGCAAGCAGTAAGCCACCACAGAACCGGCTGCCGAACCACGTCCAGGTCCTACCGAAACACCCATTTTGCGGGCATTGTAGATGAAATCTTGCACAATAAGGAAATAGCCTGGAAAGCCCATTGTTTTCATTACATTGAGCTCAAATTCAATACGTTCGGTTTGTTCTTCGGTAAGGGTTTCGCCATAGCGTTTTATGGAGCCTTCGTAGGCTAATTTTGCTAAAAAATCGGCTTCTAATTTAACACGAATTGCTTTTTCGTAGCCTCCCAAACGTTCGAATCCATCTCCAAATTCTTTGCGAAGCATTTCTTCACTAAATTTTTGACGATAAGCCTCTTCGGTTCCAAATTCTTCGGGGATTGGAAAAACGGGCATCATGGGACCCGAGTCGATGTCGTAAAACTCAACTTTATTGGCTATTTCTATTGAATTTTCTAAAGCTTCGGGAACATCGGCAAAAATTTGAAGCATTTGTTCTGGCGACTTTAAATATTCCTGTTTAGTGTAGCGCATACGCGATGGGTCGTCCAAATCTTTTCCTGTGCTGAGGCATATTAAGCGTTCGTGAGCTTCGCCATGCTCTTCTTCTACAAAGTGTACATCGTTGGTTGCTAATAACTTAGTGTTTGTTTTGCGAGCAAGTTTTATCAACTCAATATTTTGACGTTGTTGTTTCTCAAAACATTGGTAATCGGCATTGGGTTTATCGGTTTTGTGGCGTTGAAGTTCGAGGTAAAAATCGTCGCCAAACACTTCTTTGTACCACAAAACAGCCTCTTCGGCAGCTTCTAAATTGCCGCTTTCTACTTTTTTGTGAATTTCGCCACCCAAACATGCAGATGAGGCAATAATGCCTTCGCTGTATTTTTTTAGTATTTCGTGGTCGATGCGCGGGCGGTAGTAAAAACCTTCAATCCATCCATGCGATACTAATTTACATAAATTACGATAGCCAATTTTATTTTTTGCCAACAGTACTAAATGATAGCCACTTCGGTCTTCTTGCGATTCTTTCGAAGTGCGACTGCGACGAGCCACGTATGCTTCGCAACCCAAAATAGGCTTGAAAAGTTTTTTAGTTGTCTCGGCGAGTTCTGTTTCGAGTTCAGTTTTTCGTTGGGGCGTTAGGTTTTCCGACTTCAGCTCTTTTTCGATAGCTTTTATCTGATCCTTAACTTTGGCATTTTTCTTTTTGGTATAATTAAAAAATTCTTTGATGCCAAACATATTGCCATGGTCGGTGAGTGCAATTGAATTCATGCCCGATTTGGAAGCTTTATCTACCAAACCTGAAATACTTGACATGCCATCGAGAACCGAAAAGTAGGAGTGAACGTGTAAATGTACAAAGGAATCCATATATGCAGTACTGAAAAACAGCTTTTTATACTAATTTTAAAATCTAAAAATTGAGCTGTTAAAGATAGATAGTTTTTTTGTAAGCACACGGGCTTGCGACAAGAAGTTATTAACAAAAAGATAAAAGATAAAAGAGCAAAGACAATAGATTAAAGAAAAAGAAAAGAGCAGTTAGCAAATAAGTATTAACAGCGACCATTCCGCAGACGGACAATCAAGTCCGATTCCAGGCCACTTTTATCGCGATAATGAAACGCATCGCCATCGTTGACTTGTGTATTACCTTATTAAATGCTCATTCTATTTCAAAACGCTGATAAACCCGCATTTACGCCGTATCAAAACTATTTGCCTAAGGCCGCTAACGAAATTACATTAATTCCGTCGGGGCGGCGATAAGTCATACCGGTGCCGGTAATAATGTTGAGCGATTTTGGAGCGTTCATTTTAGTTGTATCAATATTGGCTGCAAATTTTTTCAGATTTTCGGCAGCTACTTCCGTGTAACCTACTCCGAGTTTTATTTCGAATGCAGCATAGTCGCCGTTGCGTTTTTGTACAATAGCGTCTACTTCCAAACCATACGAGTCGTTGTAATGAAACACAGTAGCATCGTTAACCTTGGCATATACGTTTAATTCGTGAATTGCCAACGATTCGAACAAAAATCCAGTGTATTTCATGTCTTTCAGTAGCGCATCTTTATTCAATCCCAATGCCGCTGCGGCAAGCGATGGGTCGCACAAATGCCTCTTGGGCGATTTGCGCAACGAAGCCGCTGAGCGAATATGCGGATCGAAAGCCGGTTGTTCGTACAGAATCATCAATCGCAACAGTGCATCCATGTAATCCGAAAGTGTATTGCGCGACAATTCGTTTTTGTCACGCATTTTTATATCTTTTTCTAAAGTGCTGTTATCTACCAATGTGGCTGTGTTTCGGGCAATGGAGCGTAGCAGGCTTCGCACTTTTTGCGGGTCGCGTTTCACGCCTTCTATGCGGTGCATATCCACTTCGCAAAGCAAATCTACATAGCCACGGTTCAGTTTGAGTGCGTTTTTTGTACTCTCGTTCAGCAA
>JFJP01058883.1_pt1 | contig 14578 bp, 14 predicted proteins | sample 431651 | NCBI WGS metagenome assembly JFJP01 (sample SAMN02602958, study PRJNA72255) | Microbial mat metagenome, whole genome shotgun sequencing project. | biome: fresh water; feature: sink hole; material: water; isolation source: purple microbial (photo- and chemosynthetic) mats found in...
GCGATTCAGCTTTGCCACCAAACCTCTATTCTTCAGCCATTAAGTCAGCAACTAAACCCTCGCTTGGGTGGGGAAAAGAGAATCATTTGCTTTCATGTTATTCGGGAGAAACCCCTTTCTCCTGCGAGTGGTAAAACTCAAAAAATCCATTTTGAAAACTCGCGTCGCGCTAACTTGACGCGTATGCCTTTCGGGGTTTAAAGAAAACTGGCGGCATGAGCCTGATTCCATCTCCCCACACTGCCAGACAAAGAGCACGCTATTTCCCAACTCTGGTTTACTCAACTTCACCCACTTTTAATCACACCCTTTGGCAGGTATCAACGGAGTCTTTGTCTCCAGTAAAAAGGTAGTCGGTGAAGATGCATGACGGCCTTCACATAAATTACACCATTGCTCGCCTCGTAAATGATGCCGTAAGGAAACCGCTTCAAGTTGATTTTTCTATTGTTCTTGTGGAACTTGCGCCATCTTGCTGGCGACTGCGTGATCAGTTGAATAGCCAACTCATACTCATTCAAAAAATCCTCACCAAGCTGAGGACAGCAGCCTTCATAATAAAGAGCAGCATCATAAAGCTCAGCTTCAGCGTCTGGATGAAGAAGAATGCGATGCATGAAGTTTCTTGCGGATTTGACCGACAACCATTGAACTATCTCGGCAAGTTGCTTTTCCAGTTGAAATATCACTGGAACGCTTGTCAATTTCCTTGCGCCATGCACCCGCCACACCGTTTTCAGACTTTTTATCTAAACTGGAAATCAATTTATGGGCAATAAAAGCCCGATCTTCTTCTGGTAACGCCAATGCCTCAGTTGCCAGTTTTGATAAATATGCGGTCATATCATTATTTTCGTCAGCAACCAAAAATTGTCAAGACGCACCACATTTTCAAACAACGCATTCTGATGTGGCCTCCCCATTCTTCGGCCAGTGGTTAAGCGATAGAAATGGTGGTGGCATCCTCAAGCTGGGCGCAAAATATACAAACCGACACCATTTAACGAAGAACCGAAAAAATCAGCGGATATAGTCCAAGAGCGAAATGCTGAGGACTTTGGCACCGGCTTGTATCGCGCCTTCGTAGTGGAGCTGCACTTTCTGCAAATCTGTCACGGCGTCTGCGAGCGAAACATTCGTAAGGTCGTTTACCCTGTCGCTTTGCGTTTTGAGTTGCTGTTTGAGCGATGTCTGGTTCAGCGTGAGACCAGCGAGACGAGCGGCGGACTTGCCGACAAACTCTGTTGATTTGTCCATGCAATTCTTTAGTGCCACCATGCTGTTTTGGGTGGGGACGATAGGCTGCCCCGCGCTGAGTGTGTCGCGCAGGTTGATGAGGGCGGAGAGGGCGTCTATGTCCGATGTCGCCGCGCTGGTATCAAAAGTGGCCGTGCTAGTCGGCACCAAGAACCCGGAGAAACCGCCTGCGCCAGGGCGACCCGCCAACATGCTTATCTCAACCGTGTTGCTTTTAGCTATTTCCATTTTCATGGTTTGGCTGTTTGTGCCTGCGTTGTAGGCATAGCTCGTGGGTGTGCCAGATGTGACTGTGATGGATGCTTGGTTGGATGTGCCGCCGAAAAGGTATGTGCCGCCTTTTTGGCGGTTGGCCACATCGGCGACCTGCGAGATTATGCCAGTCATTTCTTCCGACATCGCCTTGAGCTGATCTCCTGCGTAAACATTCGTGCAGCGCATCCCGATCTCGTAGGCGCGGCTCATTAGCCTCTGCAAATCAGTGGTGGCCTCGTGGACATAGTTTGCCGTGGCGATGGCTTCGCCTGTTGCGTTTAGATAGGAGTTAGTCGCGTAGCGCTGCTCCCCGGCTATCTGAGCGGTCTGAAATCCGACTGGGCTATCCGACGCTTTCGAGATTTTCAGCCCAGTGGAAATCTGGTTTTGAAAATGCATCTGCCGCTCCTGTAAATACTGGAGTTGCGATTTGAAGCTTTCCGAAAATAAGTTACTAGTCACTCTCATAAATCACCTCCTACCGAGCACCGAGCCCGATCACCGTTAGCATCATTTCGTCTATCACATTTATAAATTTGGCGGACGCCTCGTAGGCTCTCTGGAAACGGGTGAGGTTCGTCATCTCCTCGTCTGTAGAGATACCGGAGACGCCCTCCCTCTCTTGAAAAATCTGTTTTTGAATGAGCTGTTGCGCCTCGTTGTCGCGGCGTGCCTTGCTTATTTCGATGCCCACGCCGCCGACCAAGTCGCGGTGGGCTTGGCTCAAATTTTCATCGTAGCGCAAGTTGGCCAAAGCAGTTGCCTGCGCGTTATCGAGCGGAGAATTTACTGAGGCAGCAGCAGCGATATCACGGGGGTCGGTGATGGCGACTTGCAGGCCCAGTGCCTCGGGGTCGCCTGTGGTGCTGAAGAAGTTGACGCCCGTAGCGTTATCGAGGTCGAACCCGACGCTATGCGCGGCGTTGACCTTCAAACGCAGGTTTGTGGCGAATTGGTTCAAGCGCTCCATGAGCGTGTTGTCGCCAGCCGCTGTGCCGGAGCCGATGATCCTGTTGGCGACATCAAGCTGCGCCCCAAGCTCGCCCTCCGAAGGTTGGTTTGGAGAAGGGTTATTAGCGGTCAAGAGCACTGTTGCACCAGCGTTGGGCGTGGCGCGGATTTGCAGCAGGTTATTGGTCGTGCGGTCGAAACTTTGATCCACGCTCAAAGCGTAAGTCACATCTGCGGCTGTGCCATTGCCACCGCCGTAAACACCCTTGACCAAGGTGATTGAAGAGTTGTCTTTCAGTGCTATGTCCACCATGCCTGGGGGGTTGCCCAAGTTTTCTGTCACCTGTATATTGGCTATCTTGGCCATCTGCTCGATCAACTCTTGGCGGCGGTCGCGCAGGTCGTTCGCGGTTTTTCCTGTTACGACTTCTGCCCGTGCTATTTCGCCGTTGACGAGCGCGATCTGGGTCGAAAGGCTGTTGAGTTCGGATGTCGTGCTGCTGGCCTCTTCGAAAATACCATCACGCGTGTCCAAGACGCGGTTGTAGATCGCTGCAATATCTTTGAGGACATTGTCGGCACGCGAGAGAACCTCGTTGCGTGCCACTATCGAGGTGGGGTCATTGCTCAAAGATTGGAATGAGTCGAATAGCGAGTTGAGCGAGTTTTGCACGCCTGTCAAAGAGTTGGGGCCACCGATTTGCGAGGCTTCCGAAGTGGTAAAATTTTCTCCAAGCATATCTTCGACTAGATTGGCCAAGTTCTGCTTGGTTTCATAAAACCCGCTCAGGGACTGTTGGCGGACGATCTGCTTGTCTAGGAGCTGGCTGCGCAGGGACTCTATGTTGTTGGCGAAGGAGCCCATGCCCTGCTGCCACTGGCCAGCCACAGTGAGGCTGACATCCTGTTGTATGTCCACGCGTTGTCGGGCCGAGTTGGGAGTGTTGATGTTGGCCAAATTATTACCAGCCACCTCAATGCCCACGCGCTGTGTGTTCAGCGAACGGGCACCCATTAAAAGCGAACCTGTTAATCCTATCCCTGACATAATTTTATCCTCTTCCTTGAATTTCCGCTCACATTTTCATGTTCATCAAAATGCCGTTACCGCTGATGGTCGCCTGAGAAACACCACGGTAGCTGTAAGCGACTGGAGAACGCTGGAACCCCATCACGCTCTCGAAAATTTCCTGCAAGAAATGGAGGCTGTTGTCCAAAAGCAGATGGTTTTGCAGTGTGATTTCTTGGAGCAAGCCCAGCTTGCTTTTACAGGTGCCCGAGAGAAGTTTAGGGTTGCTTTCGAGACCTATCGCTCTCTGCAGCGTCTGGAGTTTCACGCCGAGTTCCCCGATTTTTTCGCAGATGTCGGGGAGCTTCTCAGACTGACGGTTCAGAATGGCTTCCTGCTCTTCGCGCTCTTTTTCTATAAGGGTGTCGAGGGTCGTCTCTAATTCTTGTAGAAGTTCGCCTTGGCTGATGGAGTGAGTCATGTTCATGGTTGAATCCCTTCCTTGTTCGGATGAGTTGTTTCAGACTGAGTCTGGCACGCCGACTGGGCCGCCATGCTGTTGGATAGAAAGTCTGCCAGCCCGAGCGCGCCGCTGTCCGCTATTTGCGTGGAGATAGCCTGCTGGAAAAAATCGGCGTAGATATGGCTGCCGTTCCCTTGCTCGGTCCCAGGTAGCTTTTTGGCGACATCGGCAAAAATGTAAGATGCAAAAATCTTCTCGAACCCTTTGGCGGCCTCGTGCAGTTTTTTTCTTTCGACTTCAGCACGCGGATCAATGCCGCGCACAGCTTCGGTGCTGGAAGATTTTTCCGCCGCGAAACATCCTTGTCCAATCTGTGCAGTAGCGTTCATTGTGAAATAAGATCCGCTTGTAAAACCCCAGCTTTTTTCATTTCGGTAAAAATGGCCATCATGTCGCGTGGCGTGGCACCGAGGGCGTTTAGCCCGTTGGCCACTTCTTGGAGCGTTGTCATGTCATCGAGCACCTGGAAACTCTTCTTCTCCTCATTTACATTCAGTGTGGTCTGGGTTGTCACCACGGTCTGGGCACCAGGCGAAACGATCGCATTGCCCCCTGGGGCACCGGGCGAAGTCACCCCGGGTTGTCCAGTGCTAGGCGTCATAACAATTTCAAAATCTGACGGTGGCTCTTGATCCACTGGCAACTGTATTTGGTTGCCTTGCTTGTCTTGGTAAACAATGCGGGCGTCTGCCCCACTCCCTATCACCAGCGGCGTGCTAGGCTGTCCGACCACTCCGGCGGCTGCGGCTCCACCAGCACCGCCCGATCCAGCCACTACGACGCCCACATTGCCCGTGTTCGCATTGGGCTGCGAAACCACTGGCGTGTTGACGATCGAAATTGTCAGGTTGCCGTGCGAAACAGCAAACTCGTCTATCCGTATGCGCGAGTTCGCCACTATCGTCCCAGTCTTTTCATTGAACACGATGCGAGCTGGGCTATCGGGGCGGAAAACAACATTTTCCACGCGAGTCACAAAATCGTTCTGCGCTGCCTCGCCCTGCATTTCGGGCGGTAGATAAACATTGACCGTGCTACCGTTCTCCACCATGGCGAGTTGACGGCCAAACGCTTGATTGATCGCATTTTTCATCCGCGTGGCTGAGGTAAAATCGCTTTCGCGGAGTGCCACTTGCAGCACGCCTTTGCTGAAAAGGTTTGTCGGTATCTCGCGCTCGACGATTGCACCGCCTGGTATTTTTCCCGATGTGGGGTGATTTTTTTGCATGGACGCCCCAGAATTGCCCGCCGCGAAACCGCCTATCGAAACTGGGCCTTGCGACACTGCGTAAATTCGTCCATCGGCACCGTAGAGTGGCGTCTGCAAAAGCGAGCCTCCCTGAAGCGACTTGGCATCTGCGGAAGAAGAGACATAGACATCTATTTTGGAGCCGTTGCGAGCAAACGGGCCAATGAGGGCGGTCAGTGCCACTTGGGCGACATTTTTTGCCTTCACATCGGCGGGGCGGATATTATTTCCGAATTTTTTCATCATGTTGGACATCAGCGTGCGTGTCCCTATCGGGTCGGAATCGCCTTGTCCGTTCAAGCCCACTACCAATCCGCTGCCTATGAGCTGGTTATCCCTCGCCCCTACTATCATTGCCACATCCTTTATCCTGCTCTGGGCTAGGGTCGGCTCCACAAAACCAAATAGTAAAAGAGACGCTATAACGGGGGCATCCCAACGCGCTTTCCTGAACCATCCTGGCGATTGTGTTTTCACTCTTCACGAGTGATAGCAAACCTCATGCCACAGAAAGAAACCTAGTTTTGTTTTTTAAAAAAAGAAAAGTGGAATAGAGTCTTTGATAGTGGCAGGCTCCACCTATGACACTGGACAGTTTCCAGCAGACTTCAAGCAAACCGCCCCATCCTTATGCTAGGGAGGTGACCCCTCTACAAAGGCTGGAGCAAATGTTTGAAAAAATGCCGCCAGCACCCCCGGTGGCCTTCAAGCTGGTGCCTCTGCTCAACATGCCCGATGTGCATGTGAACACCATCATGGATGTCATCAAATACGACCCAAACTTGACCACGCGTCTGCTGCGCATCTGCAACTCGGCATACCTCGCCCCCACACAGGCAGTCCGTTCCGTGGAACAGGCCATCATGCGTCTCGGTTTCAAAAAAACAGCCGAACTGGCCATCATAGTGAGTATGGGCGTAGTTTACACCAAGGCCGAAGTGCTTGTGAGCTTCGACATATATCATCTATGGACGCACTCTGTGGCTGCGGCTGTCGCTGCCAAACATCTCGGGAGTTTGTATAAACAGGAACCGCCCTTGGATTCCGATCTGCTTTTCACGATAGGGCTGCTGCATGATGTTGGGAAAATGGTTTTCAACTCCCTCCCAGCAGTTTATGCCGAAAAATATCACCAGTTAATGCAGGGTGGACAAATCTCGGCGAGCGGCGCAGAAAAAGAAGTTTTCGGGTTCGAACACGCTGAAGTGGGCGGCTTGCTCATGCAACGCTGGAACATGCCGCAAGAAATCGTTGTCGCCGTCAGACACCACTCTGCCCCCGAATGGGAAACCTCTGGCCCATACGCCTGCTTTGCGCAACTGGCCAGCCTTTGCGCCAATCGCCTGACATCTTCCGACCAGGCTACAGTCGAGTACGCCGCCACTCATTCTTTCGCTATGAAACGGCTCGGATTTTCCAAAGACGACCTCGTCTCCACCATGGAGCATCTCGTGCAGGAAGAGGCTACGATTGAATCTTTCATGCTGGCCGCGTTCCTATAGAAATTTCATCACCAACAAAAAGTACTGCGGATTTGAATTGAGATTTTTTAAAATAGCCCTATTTATAAATGTATGCCAACTAGCATTGTTACTGGAGCAGCGGGTTTTTTAGGGTCTCACTTAACAGACAAACTATTGTCGCACGGCCATAAGGTCATCGGGATTGACAACCTCATCACCGGGAATGTGGCAAACATAGAACACCTGATGGGGAACGAAAATTTCAAGTTCATCAAACAGGATGTTACAGAGTACCTCTACATACCTGGGGCGGTAGATTTTGTTTTCCACTTCGCATCGCCAGCCAGCCCGATAGATTACTTGGAACTCCCCATCCAGACGCTCAAAGTGGGCGCGCTGGGCACACACAAAGCACTCGGGTTGGCCAACGCAAAAAAAGCCGCGTTCCTTTTGGCCTCGACCTCCGAATGTTACGGCGACCCCTTGATTCATCCGCAGACAGAAGATTACTGGGGTAATGTCAACCCTATCGGACCGCGCGGCGTTTACGATGAAGCCAAACGGTTCGCCGAAGCCATGACGATGGCCTATCACCGCTACCACGGCGTCAACACGCACATAGTCAGGATATTCAATACCTACGGGCCACGGATGCGCCTCAAAGACGGGCGTGTCGTTCCAGCATTTGTCAGCCAAGCACTGAGGGGCGAACCCCTGACCGTTTTCGGTGACGGCTCGCAAACAAGGAGCTTCTGCTATGTCTCCGACCTTATCGAGGGCATATACAGGCTTTCGCAGTCTGACTTTCACGAACCCGTGAACATTGGCAATCCCCTAGAACTGACCGTTAAAGAATTCGCAGAGCGGATCATCGCAACGACCAGTTCCAAGAGCGAACTCTGCTACAAACCTCTCCCTGTGGACGATCCGAAACAGCGCAGGCCAGATATTTCAAGAGCCCAAAAAATACTGGGCTGGGAGCCAGCCGTAAGCCTCGAAGACGGTCTCAAACTCACGATTGATTATTTTAAAAAACGGGTTTGATACAGCTCTGCGTATTTTTGCTTCATCACAAAAGATTGGTTATAGCCCTCAGACATCCTGAAGTTTCTTGGTAAGAAGGTGGGGGATAAGGAAAGGTGATGTCTGATGAGTGTGGTGCAGGCATCCCTGCCTGCCTCTTCATATTTCAGCGGCGAGAAGCTGTTACGGAAGAGACGGGCTGGAAGCCCGTCCTCCGTTTTAGGAGCTTGGCTCCCGTCAGAATAGCTGATGCCGTATTTCCAGAATGGTGATGCTAATGATTCGGGCTTTTCTTTGAAGAACCAAATAATTGCTTGATACTATAGGCGCGAAAGACTACAAACTATTTACTTATGATGAATAGATTCGTATTTTGGGTTCGCGGAGCATTATCGTTATATCTGGCTTGTGCCTTATGTTCAAACCTTCTAGCCAGTGACGGATGGACGGAAGATTACCAAGCAGCTCTGCAAAAAGCAAAAACCGAAAACAAAGTTTTGCTATTGGATTTCACGGGTTCCGACTGGTGCGGGTGGTGCATCAAGCTTGATAAAGAGGTTTTCTCGAAACCCGAATTCAAAAAGTACGCAGACCAAAACTTGGTTCCTGTGACGGTTGATTTTCCAAAGAAAAAAACGCAGTCGCCCGCCACAAAAAAACAAAATGATGCCTTGGCTGCTAAGCATGGCATCAGCGGATACCCAACGATAATAGTCTTGGACAAAAACGAAAAAGTGATCGGCAAGCTTGGCTATATGCCTGGCGGCCCGGCGGCTTTCATAGCCGAGCTGGAGCGGATTAAGCCGCGTAAGGCCGCAGAATCAAAAACCATCAATGTTCGCTGATCCTATCTAAACAGTAAAACCTGGAGAAATACATGTTCCCTGCCGTTGATCCCATACCTCTGCCTGCGCCAGTTTGGCTTTTTAAATCTTTGCACGGACTGACTCTGGGTTTGCACTTTATCGCCGTAGAAATGCTCTTGGGCGGCCTGATTGTTGCCGCATTTTGGAACTTTTACGCCAAACAGTTTTCTGGTGCTAAGGACGCAGGGCATTATCTTGCGGGCGCGGCAGATTTGACCGGACGCCTGCCAGTAGTGATGACCTATGTGATCAACCTCGCTGTTCCACCGCTCCTTTTTGCCCAAGTCCTTTACGGTCAGGCACTCTACACTAGCAGCGTTTTAATTGGTGCTTGGTGGTTCTCCATCATATTCCTTTTGATGGTTTGTTACTCTCTTCTCTATGTAGCTTCAAGCCGCTCATACCGCGGACACTCCACATGGATTTTCTCTCTGATCGCATGGCTATTTGCTCTCACGATAGCAAAGATTCTTTCATCCAACATGACGCTGATGCTCCGCCCCGAGGCGTGGGGGGATATGTATGCGGCATCGGCGCTGGGCGTTCACCTGCCCAAAGGCGACCCGACTTTGATTCCGCGCTGGGTGTTCATGATGTTCGGCGGATTTACTTTTGCAGGCATCGGGCTGATGCTCCTCTCAATAGGCAAGGCGCACGATGAAAATATGCGCGGGTTTATGGCCAAGAGCGGTGGTTCATTCGCAATGTTGGGGGCGGGCATGCAAGGAATGGCTGGCTATGGAGTTTTTGTTTCACAGCCTGCGGTAGTCCAGAAAATGCTGGTGGATTCCCAGCTTTATTCTGCGGTGGGGCTTGTTTGGTTTTTGGCGCTCGGCCTAGTTGGGGTGGCTGGCGCGCTCCAACTGTTCAAACCAATCGTTGGCAAAGCACTGCCAATCATCGCATCCGCAAGCGGTGCTATTTTCATATTTGCCACCGTCATATACCGCGACGGCATAAGGGATTTAACGCTTTTGTCGAAGGGGTTTGATGTATGGAAACGCGTCGAAGTTTCTAACTGGTACATAATCAGCGCGTTCCTAGTATTGTTTGTCTTGGCACTCGTCGCGATGGGCTGGCTCATTTCGATCATGGCCAAGGCGCAACCCGCCAAAAAGGAGGCCCTCACATGAGCAACTCACCAGACCAGAAATCGAACGAAGAAAATGCGCCTCTGACACGGCGGACTTTCATACTCGCAGGGGCGGGTGTCGCCGCTGGTGCCTGCTACGCCGCAGCTATGGGTTATCCGGTTTACCGTTACTTGGCAGACCCATCCGAACGGGCGCAGTCTGCGGTTGCTGTGAAAGAGGTTTTTTTGAAAGATGCTGACAAGCTTCCAGTAGGCACCGCGATGATGTTCAAGTTCGGCGTGAAACCCGCTCTGTTGATCCGCCATGCGGAAAACGAGTGGACAGCGCTTACAGCCGTCTGCACGCACTTGGCTTGCACCGTCCAGTACGACCAGAATAAAAAACATATTTTTTGCGCCTGCCACGGCGGCGTTTACGATGCAAAAACCGGAGCTAATGTGAGCGGCCCGCCGCCAAAACCTCTGGCCAAATTCCAAGTGGCTCCCGCTCAAGGTGGCCTCACGATTTCGCTCACCTAAACAGGAGACGACAATATGAACACACTTTTTCAAAACGCGTTCAAGACTGCCTATAACTGGGTGGACGAGAGACTGAACATCGGCGATGCAATCGCTTTTGCTGGAAAAAAAACCGTCCCCGAGCACAAACATTCATTCTGGTATTACTGGGGTGGCATCTCCATGTTTTTTTTCATCGTCCAATGCCTTACTGGTGTTTTACTGATGATTTATTACCGTCCTGGCGCGGAGGCTTACGAGTCGGTTCGCCAGATTACGAACGAGATTAAGTTCGGATGGCTGATCCGCTCGGTTCACTCGTGGTCGGCCAACCTGATGGTGCTGGCGATTTTTATCCACATGTTTTCCGTTTTCTTCATGAAAGCATACCGTGCCCCGCGCGAGTTCGGCTGGTGGTCGGGCGTGGCTCTTCTCGTTCTGACAACTATTTTTGGTTTCAGCGGCTACCTTCTGCCTATGGATGAACTGGCATATTTTGCAACGAAAGTTGGGCTGGGCATACCTGGCTCAATGCCTGGTGCAAGTGTCTTGGTTGATCTTGTGAGGGGCGGTGCTGAGGTGGGAGATGCCACTATCCAACGCTTTTTCACGCTGCATGTGGTAGTCCTACCAGCATTGTTCGTTCCGCTTCTTGGTTTCCACCTCTGGCTAGTCCAGAAACACGGGAACGCCATCCCCCCTTCCGAGGAGTTGACGCCAGTGAGTGAAAGACGATCCATACCGTTTTTCCCCAATTTCTTTGCTAAAGACTTAGCCGTGTGGCTGATTGCCCTGAATGTGCTGGCTGTTTTGGCCGCGCTTTTTCCGTGGGATCTTGGCAAGCAGGCCGACTCGCTCTCACCTGCACCCGTGGGCATCCACCCCGAATGGTATTTCATGAGTTCGTTCCAAATTCTTAAACTTTTCGGACGCTGGTTCCCTGGCACATTGGGCGAAGTGCTCGGTATACTCGTTTTCAACCTCGGGCTGGTTCTCTGGATGCTCGTCCCGCTTTACGACCGCGAATCTCCCTCTGGAGTCAAGGCGCGTCGCGTCACTTATTTCGGGTTGGCCGTGCTGGCCATAACGCTTATCACAACTTTCTGGGGTTACTGGGAAGTTTGATGCTTTAAACAGAACACATAAACGAGGAACAAACAATGAACTATCCTTTTTGGGATGTCCCTTTTATCGGCAGCGGATGGGTGATCGGCTCAATCGCCATTTTCCATGTCATGATTTCTCACTTCGCCGTGGGCGGAGGCTTATACCTGGCATTGGCAGAGCGGCGTGCCCGCCAGATAGGCTCAGATGCTTGGCTTTCGATTTTGGAAAAACACTCGAAGTTTTTTCTGATCCTCACTGGGGTTTTTGGAGCAGCATCAGGGGCGGCCATCTGGTTTGCAATTGGTCTCGCCAACCCAGAAGGGACAAGCACGCTCATCCATAACTTCGTCTTTGGGTGGGCTATTGAGTGGATTTTCTTCCTGCTAGAACTCAGTGCCGCAGCCGTCTATTACTACACATGGCATCGCATCCCTGCCAAAACGCATCTTGCGCTAGGCTGGTTCTATGCAGTTGTCTCGTTCCTTACGCTCTTCATCATCAACGGCATCCTGACATTTATGCTCACACCTAGTGCCGCGTGGCTCTCTGCCGCTGGGACGGGGCAAGAAACATTTTACTTTTTCCAAGCGTTTTTCAACCCGACATTCTGGCCTTCGCTTGGTCTTCGCTTGGTGATTTGCGCATCGCTGGCTGGTATCTATGCTCTGATCACTTGCGGCAGATTGACTCCAAAAGAAAACCCTGCAAAAGCGGAGATGGTTCAATGGTCGGCACGCTGGCTTGTTCCTTCCTTCATTCTTATGCCAATCCTGTTCGCATGGTATTTGGCCATGGTTCCTGAAGTGCAGAGAGCTTTCCTTTCCATTGGCATCTCATCTGCGGCACCAGGCATTTTCACGCAGGTGACTCGCTCGGCCATTCTCACCACAGTTTCCTCGGCCACGATAGTTGTAGCAGTCTATCTTTTCGTCTGGAAAAAACCCGAAGATTTCACGCTAGGTGCTGGCCTAGCTATTTTATTTTTGGCATTGATCGCCACAGGCTCTACTGAGCATGGCCGCGAGATGCTCCGCAAACCGTTCGTGATTGGCCAGCACATGTTCTCTAACGGAGTGAGAAAATCGGATGTGGCCACATTCAACCAGAAAGGCTACCTGACCGCCAGCCCGTGGATGAAAGGAATAAAAATCCCGTCCAAAGAAGCTGGGCTGATCATGTTCCGTGGACAGTGTAAATCGTGCCACACCGACGATGGCTACCGCCCGATGAAAAAGTTCATGGCTGGACGCGATCTCCCAGCTATAAAAAATGTTTTGGGCGTCCTCCATGATTACAAGGAAGACTCCCCTTATCGCCGCTACATGCCGCCGCTTGTCGGGAAGCCCAGCGAAATCGAATCGCTCGCTATATATCTGGACAGCATGGTTAACGGCTCGGCGGCAGACGCCAAAAAATAATCCGAAAAAGGGCGTGCGAAATAATATTGCCCAAGGTAGAACCGTGTCATGAACTTGGCTGCATTCATTGATCATACCCTTCTTAAAGCGGCCGCCACACGCCTAGAAATCGAAACCCTCTGCATCGAGGCTCGCCAACACAGCTTCTGGTCTGTCTGCGTGAGCCCGGCCCGCATAGCGGACGCGAGATCATTTCTCCAAGGCTCACCCATAAAAGTCTGCACAGTCATAGGATTTCCTCTCGGTGCCAACCTCGCAGCAACAAAGGCTGTGGAAGCCGCCCAATGCCTAGAAGCAGGGGCGGACGAGATTGATATGGTGATGAATATCGGCGCGGCCATGGACGGCGATTGGGGTGCCGTTGAGGAAGACATAAGAGGCGTGGTGCGCATGAAAGGCAAAGCACTGCTTAAAGTTATTTTTGAAACCAGCTACCTCGACCTCGCGCAAATTGATATGGCATGCCGCGCTTCGCTCAATGCAGGAGCTGATTTCGTGAAAACATCAACTGGCTTTTCAGGTTCTGGAGCAACCATTGAAGCCGTGGCGCGGATGCGTGCAGCAGTCGGGCAGGCGGTGGGAGTCAAGGCTTCCGGCGGCGTGCGCGACAGGGAGACCGCATTAAAAATGGTGGAGGCCGGTGCAAGCCGCCTCGGCACATCAGCGTCTGTCTCAATAGTCTCGGGGGGGGCGGGAACGGCTCATGGATATTGAGCCAACTTAAACGGAGCTGACCCATGATACATTCTTATGTTTTTGAACAGGGGCGGCTAGTTGGAAGCAACATAGACCTTGATGCCTTGCGCCTCGTGCGCGGAGACCCAGGGCTACATGTGTGGGTGGATCTGGACTGCCCGACGGATGCCGAGGTCAAGCAGGTTTTGGAAGGCGTTTTCAGCTTTCACCCGCTGGCGATCGAAGACTGCATAATGGTGAGTCAGCTCCCGAAGATCGAAGATTACGAAGACTACCTTTTCATGGTTATCCATGCTGTGAGTTTTAAGCGCAAAGACCAGTTTCAAACCACCGAGCTAGACTTGTTTTTGGGCAAAGAGTTCATCGTCACATACCACACCGAACCGCTGAAAGGGCTGGCCACCGTGCGCGACAAGCTGGTGCAAAGCAGTGCAAACATCGCACGCGGCCCCGACCGCCTCACGCACGCGATACTAGATATTTTGGTGGACAACTACAAACCCGTGCTGGACGAGCTGGCCGATGAGTTGCAAGAGATCGAAGATGCTCTTTTTGCCACCATCAGCTACGAAAACATGGACAAGATGGTGCTCCACACGAGGAAAGAGATCAACTACCTGCGCTCGGTGATCCGCCCGCAGCACGAAGTATTGAGCCGGATGGCACGCGGCGAATTCAAAATCATCCGTTCGCACCTTCTCCCGTATTATCGCGACATCACAGACCACCTGCTCAGGTTCGACTCGCTCGCAAGCAACTACGCCGACCAGCTTTTGCTGACGATGGACATCTATTTGAACAAGGCACAAAATGAGACCAACCAGATCATCAAGGCACTGACGCTGATGACGGCTTTGACTATACCTGTCACCGTTATAGGTGGCTGGTACGGGATGAATTTTAAATTCATGCCAGAGTTGGAAGGGACATGGAGCTATCTGATTGTGGTTTTATTCACGCTCGCATCTACTGCTGTGATCGCAGTCTGGCTGAAAAGGAAGGGATGGTTTTAGAGGGCAAGCACCGGGTGTGATTAAAAGTGGGTGAGGTTGGGCAAACCAGAGTTGGGAAATAGCGCCCTCTTTGTCTGACAGTGTGGGGAGATGGAATCAGGCTCATGCCGCCAGTTTTCTTTAAACCCCGATGGGGTTTTATATGTCAGCCTGGGGT
>JFJP01002437.1_pt1 | contig 14576 bp, 19 predicted proteins | sample 431651 | NCBI WGS metagenome assembly JFJP01 (sample SAMN02602958, study PRJNA72255) | Microbial mat metagenome, whole genome shotgun sequencing project. | biome: fresh water; feature: sink hole; material: water; isolation source: purple microbial (photo- and chemosynthetic) mats found in...
CGTTTGTGTTCGTGCCAGGTGCGATCGATAAGCTGCTCCGGGGTGATGCCTTCTTTCTCCGCCCGCAACATGATCGGCGTGCCATGGGTATCGTCGGCGCAAACATAGTGGCAGGTGTTGCCGCGCATCTTCTGAAAGCGGACCCAGATGTCGGTCTGAATATATTCGACCAGATGGCCCAGGTGGATGCTGCCGTTTGCATAGGGCAGGGCGGATGTGACAAGTATCTTGCGGGGCATGTGATCTTCGCGGGTTGAAAGAGGCATGTGATTTTAGCCGTCACGGCGAGGGCTGCGCGCATGCGAAGGCGGGGTTCATCCGCTACATGCGATGTTTTTGTCAAAAAATCGAAATCTACATTTGTAATCGTTGTAGAACCCCACTAGAATGCGCCCCGACCTTAGGCGCGTAGCTCAGCTGGTTAGAGCACCACCTTGACATGGTGGGGGTCGTTGGTTCGAGTCCAATCGCGCCATGCCCGTAATTCGACTTCCTGATGGTTCCGAACGTGTTTTCGAGGCGCCGGTGACGGTAGCCGAAGTAGCAGCCAGCATTGGTGCCGGTCTGGCTCGTGTGGCCCTGGCCGGCAAGGTGAATGGGCAATTGGTCGATACCTCTTTCCGTATCGAACAAGATTCCACCCTCGCCATCGTGACCGACAAGGATGCCGACGGCGTCGATCTGATTCGCCATTCCTGTGCGCACTTGCTGGCCTTTGCGGTGAAGGAATTGTTCCCGGATGCGCAGGTGACCATCGGGCCGGTGATCGAAGACGGCTTCTACTACGACTTCTCTTACAAGCGGCCTTTCACGCTGGAAGACTTGGCGGCGATCGAGAAGCGCATGGGCGAACTGGCCAAGAAAGATATTCCAGTGACGCGCGAGGAGTGGGATCGCGACCAGGCGGTCGAATTCTTCAAGTCCATCGGCGAAAACTACAAGGCGGAAATCATCGCTTCGATTCCCGCCGGGCAGACCATTTCACTTTATCGCGAAGGCGACTTCATCGATTTGTGTCGCGGCCCGCACGTGCCATCCACCGGCAAGATCAAGGCGTTCAAGCTGATGAAATTGGCCGGCGCCTACTGGCGCGGCGATTCTAAGAACGAGATGTTGCAGCGCGTTTACGGCACGGCATGGCGCAACAAGGAAGATCTGGCCGAATACCTGCATCGTCTGGAAGAAGCCGAAAAGCGCGATCACCGCCGCCTGGGCAAGCAGCTTGACTTGTTCCATTTGCAGGAAGAGTCGCCCGGCATGGTGTTCTGGCATCCGCACGGCTGGGTGCTGTGGCAGGAAGTCGAGCAATACATGCGGCGCAAATTCAACGAGTACGGCTACCAGGAAGTGAAGACCCCGACGGTGATGGACAAGTCGCTGTGGGAGAAATCCGGCCACTGGGATAACTACCGCGACAACATGTTCACTACCGCGTCGGAAAACCGCGAATACGCGGTGAAGCCGATGAACTGTCCCGGCCATGTGCAGATCTTCAACCATAGTCTGCACTCCTACCGTGATCTGCCATTGCGACTGGCCGAGTTTGGCTCCTGCCATCGCAATGAGCCGTCTGGTGCGCTGCATGGTCTGATGCGGGTGCGCGCATTCACGCAGGACGATGCGCATATTTTCTGCACCGAAGGCCAGATTCAAGCCGAGGTTTCAGACTTCATCAAGATGCTGCAAGCGGTTTATGCGGATTTCGGCTTTAACGATGTATTGGTAAAGCTGTCGACCCGCCCGGTAAAACGGGTCGGCTCGGACGAATCCTGGGACAAGGCGGAAGCCGGTCTGGCGGCTGCACTTGACCAGAATGGTCTGGCGTTCGACTTGCAGCCCGGCGAAGGCGCTTTCTATGGCCCGAAAATAGAATTCACGCTGAAGGATTCGCTTGGACGTCTGTGGCAGGTCGGCACTATCCAGCTCGATTTCAATTTGCCGGTACGTTTGGGGGCGGAGTTCGTTGATGAAGACAATACGCGCAAGCCGCCGGTCATGTTGCATCGGGCGATCCTGGGGTCGTTGGAGCGTTTTCTCGGCATCTTGATTGAACATTACGCCGGCAACTTCCCGGTATGGCTTGCTCCGGTTCAGGTTGTCGTGATGTGCATTACCGACAATCAGGCTGATTACGCGGCGAAAATCACGCAAGACCTTAAAAAACAAGGTATTCGCGCGGTTTCCGACTTGAGAAACGAGAAGATCACCTATAAAATTCGCGAGCACTCAATGCAGCGCGTTCCCTACCAGATCATTGTTGGCGATAAAGAGCGACAGGAAAACAAGGTGGCGGTTCGTCAACGTGGTGGTGAAGATCTCGGTCAGATGGATCTCGATACATTCCTCGCCAAGCTGCGTGAAAGTGACTAAATAACCTGAGGAGCCGATGTAACTTGTCGGCTCCTCGTTTTTTCAAGGGGCTTGAAATAGCACAGGAAAAGGAACCTCGGATCAACGGCGAAATTGATGTTTCGCCGATCCGACTGGTAGGGGTGGAAAGCGAGCAGCTAGGGATCGTCAGTCTGCGTGAAGCTTTGGTTAAAGCTGAAGAAGCCGAGTTGGATCTGGTCGAGATTGCGCCACAGGCGCAGCCTCCAGTTTGCCGAATCATGGATTACGGCAAATACAAATACCAGGAAAGCAAAAAGCAGCATGAAGCCAAGCTGAAGCAGAAGCAGATTCAGATCAAGGAAGTCAAATTCCGACCGGCGACTGATGACAATGACTATCAGGTCAAGTTGCGTAATCTGATCCGTTTCCTGGATGAGGGCGATAAAGCCAAGATCACCTTGCGTTTCAGAGGCCGTGAAATGGCTCACCAGGAGTTTGGTATGCAATTGCTCCGGCGCGTCGAGGCGGATCTTTCCGAACATGGCATCGTCGAGCAATTTCCCAAGCTGGAAGGTCGGCAGATGGTCATGGTTTTGGCCCCGAAGAGAAAAAGTTGATTTCAAAGGCGTGGCGCGGGCCTTTAATCCGCGCCAACACGTGCGAGTTGATGTTTAACGTTGGGGCTGTCCAAGTGTTCCCGTAGGGAATCGCCACACGCATAGAAGAAACAGGAGCTAACCATGCCCAAAATGAAGACCAAGAGCGGCGCCGCCAAGCGCTTCCGCGTTCGAGGTAGCGGCAGCATCAAGCGTTCATCCGCTTACATGCGCCATATCCTCACCAAGAAGACCACCAAGCGCAAGCGTCATTTGCGTGGTATGTCTGACGTTAATCCTGCAGACATCGGTCACGTTCGTGACATGATGCCCTACGCTTAATAAAGGAGATCAGATATGCCTCGCGTTAAACGTGGTGTAACCGCTCGCGCCAGCCACAAGAAAGTATTGGACGCAGCCAAGGGTTTCCGTGGTCGTCGCAAGAACGTATTCCGGGTAGCCAACGAAGCGGTCATGAAGGCCGGCCAGTATGCCTACCGTGATCGTCGCCAGAAAAAACGTCAGTTCCGCCAACTCTGGATCGCGCGTATCAATGCGGCCGTGCGTGGGTTGGGTATTGACATGAATTACAGCCAGTTCATGTGTGGTCTGAAGAAAGCATCTATCGATCTGGATCGCAAGGTCCTTTCCGATATGGCGATCTTTGATCAGCCGGCTTTTGCCAAGATTGCTGAGCAGGCCAAGGCCAGCTTGGGGGCGTAGTTCAGTCTGCGTACACGCTGAGGGGAGGCCTGCTTAGGCCTCCCTTTTTCTATTCTGGCCAATGGGTTAGAGCATGAATCTCGATGAAATTCTGAAAGACGCCGAGCGAGAATTCGCTGCCGTTGCCAACCTTCCCGTGCTTGATCAGGTGAAGGCGCGCTATTTAGGCAAGAGCGGTGTGATTACCGAGCAGATGAAGATGTTGGGCGCATTGCCGACGGATGAGCGCAAGCAGGTCGGTGCACGCATCAATCTGATCAAGAATCAGGTTGAGGCGCTCCTGAAGTCGCGTCGCGACGCAATTCAAAATGAAGAGCTCGAACGTCAGCTTGCCGCCGAATCGCTGGATGTAACGCTACCCGGTCGCGGCGAGGGGGTTGGCGGTTTGCATCCAGTAACGCGCACGTTGGCGCGCATTGAGCAATTGTTCGCATCAATTGGATTTGTTGCCGCCGATGGCCCGGAAATCGAAACGGATTTTTACAACTTCACTGCGCTGAATATTCCGGAAAACCACCCGGCGCGCGCAATGCACGACACCTTTTATCTCGATGGTGGTTCTTTGCTGCGCACGCATACCTCGCCGGTCCAGGTGCGCTACATGCAGAACAATCCGCCTCCAATCCGGATCATTGCGCCAGGGCGGGTTTATCGGTGCGACTCCGATGTTACTCACACCCCGATGTTTCATCAGGTTGAAGGTTTATGGGTCGATGAGTCGGCATCATTCGCCGATCTGAAAGGTGTTCTTGCCGATTTCATGGCCCGCTTTTTTGAGCGTGACAATTTGCCGGTGCGTTTTCGCCCTTCATTCTTTCCCTTTACCGAACCCTCAGCCGAGATGGATATCGGCTGCGTGATCTGTAATGGCGCTGGCTGCCGCGTCTGCTCGCACACCGGATGGCTCGAAGTACTGGGCTGTGGCATGGTGCATCCCAATGTTTTTGAGCACGTTGGTCTGGATGCCGAACGTTATCAAGGCTTCGCCTTTGGTCTCGGTGTCGAGCGCCTGGCCATGTTGCGCTACGGCGTTGATGACTTGCGGCTGTTTTTCGAAAACGATGTCCGCTTCCTCAAACAATTTGCCTGATTCATCCGGCTAATCGTAACCCCCGCAACTTTACGCATCTATATCTGGCGCCATGCAATTCTCAGAATCCTGGCTACGCAGCCTTGTCAATCCCGAACTCACTACGCAACAACTTGGCCATCTGCTGACCATGGCTGGCCTGGAGGTTGAGGCTATCGAGCCGGCTGCGGCCGCCTTTACTGATGTCGTCGTGGCGGAAATCCTCCGTGCGGAAAAGCATCCGGACGCGGATCGCCTGCAGGTTTGTCAGGTCGATGTTGGTGAAAGCGAGCCGTTAACTATTGTTTGTGGCGCGGCAAACGCACGCGTTGGGCTGAAAACGGCCTGTGCGCGCGTCGGAGCGCAACTGCCCGAATTCAAAATCAAGCAAGCCAAGGTGCGTGGCGTCGGATCGGCTGGCATGTTGTGCTCCAGCAAAGAACTCGGTTTGCCCAATATCGGCGGTATTGACGGCATCATGGAATTACCGGCCGATGCGACAGTTGGCCAGGGTTTACGTGAATTTCTTGATCTTGACGATCAAATGATCACCCTCAAGCTCACCCCCAACCGAGGAGATTGCCTCTCGCTGATTGGTATTGCGCGCGAGGTGGCTGCACTGACCGATGTTTCGTGCGCGCAAATTGATTGTTCCCCGGTTGCTGGCAGCATTCCTGATCTGCATCCGATTGCCATCGAATCAAGTTCGGCATGTCCGCGCTATTGCGGCCGGGTTATTCGTGGCATCAACCCAAGCGCAATCAGTCCGCGCTGGATGGTGCAGCGGCTGGAACGGTCCGGGTTGCGTGCGATTCATCCGGTGGTCGACATAACCAACTATGTCTTGCTGGAACTCGGGCAGCCTATGCATGGATTCGATCTCCAGCGTCTAAGCGGTGATATTCAGGTTCGCATGGCGCGCAAGGGCGAAATATTGGCTTTGCTGAATGAGCAATCTGTCGAATTCAGCAAGGAAGATGAAGCGGCCCATGTTCTGGTTATTGCCGACGACAGCGGTCCACTCGCGCTGGCTGGCATTATGGGAGGCGCTGCTAGCGCGGTCTCGGCGGCCACATGTGACATCTTTCTGGAGTCGGCGCATTTTGCGCCAGATGCCATTGTCGGTAGAGCCCGCCGTTTCGGTTTGTCGACTGACTCTTCACATCGTTTTGAGCGTGGCGTTGATGCGACATTGCCGCGCCGTGCCATGGAACGCGCCACTCAATTGATCCTCGAGATTTGCGGCGGCCAGAGCGGGCCGGTGCAGGAAGCTGGGATCGGCGTTGATAGTTTCGCCGCAGTCGATTTTCGACCGAATCGGGCAAGACGCATCCTGGGGTTTGAACTGGATGACTCGGTGATGCTGGGTATTCTTGCTCGACTAGGCATGCAAATCGAAAAAATGCCGGATTCAGTTCGGGTGACACCACCCAGTCATCGTTTCGATATTGTGCGTGAAGTCGATCTGATCGAAGAAGTAGCGCGTGTGCATGGATATGACGCAATACCCGCAGTCAGTTTGCGTGGCGAGCATGTCATGCTGCCAGTAAGCGAATCAACTCGCACCATTCAGGACGTGAAAAAAATAATGACGTCAAGGGGTTATCAGGAAGTCATTACCTACAGCTTTATCTCCGATGAGGTAGATGCGGATTTCCGTTCCGATGGTGAAACTTTACCCTTGCTTAATCCGATTGCCAGTCAGATGGGCGTCATGCGCGGTTCATTGATCGGCGGCATGATTCAGACGCTGCGCCACAACCTCAATCATGGCCAGGAGCGTTTGCAGATTTTTGAAGTGGGCCGGGTGTTTCTCTCCAGCTCATCGGAACAGCAACCCATGCGTCTGAGCGCTTTGGCTTACGGCGCAGTCCATGAAGAGCAATGGGCCGAGAAAGCGCGACTGGTTGATTTTTATGATCTGCGCGCCGACCTGGAAGCTTTGCTGCACCCCGTCCCGGTCGAGTTGAGACGAAACAATCACATTGCACTGCATCCCGGGCAAAGCGGCGAGATTCTTGTTGGCGGAGAACCTTGCGGTTGGATAGGTGCTTTGCACCCCCGGTTGAGTCAGAAATACGGTTTTTCAAAATCCCCTGTGATGATCGAAATGGATCTGTCGCCGCTGCTTCAACGCGGCGTACCAAGTTATCAAGGGATGCCGCGTTTTCCCGCTGTACGCCGAGATATTGCTGTCATAGTCGATGCAAAAATAGAGGTCAAGGAATTGCTGGCATCCGTCAAAGCCGCCGCCCCCGCATTGCTGGCTGACATCAATTGCTTCGATGTTTACCAGGGGCAGGGTGTGGACGTTGATAAAAAAAGCCTTGCTTTCAACATGTTGTTACAACATACTGAGAAAACGCTTACAGATTCAGAGATTGATTTTACTGTTGCGGAAGTGGTCGATATTCTATTCAAGAACCACAACGCCATATTGCGTAGCTGACGGAGTTTTACCTGCATGACCCTTACTAAAGCTGAACTGGCCAACTTGCTGTTCGAGAAGGTTGGTCTCAACAAGCGGGAAGCCAAGGACATGGTGGAAACCTTTTTCGAAGAGGTGAGGACTGCTTTGGAAGGTGGGGATAGCGTCAAGCTTTCGGGCTTTGGCAATTTTCAGTTACGCGAAAAACCCCAGCGTCCCGGTAGAAATCCGAAGACTGGGGAAGAAATGCCCATCACAGCACGTCGCGTGGTGACATTTCATGCAAGCCAAAAATTAAAAGCCATGGTGGAAGAAGCGCATGTCGGAACATTTGCCGAACTCTGAGCTTCCCTTAATTCCGTCAAAACGCTATTTCACCATCGGTGAAGTTGGCGAATTATGTGGCGTGAAGCCGCATGTGCTTCGTTACTGGGAGCAAGAATTTACTCAGTTGAGACCGGTAAAACGACGCGGTAATCGTCGTTATTACCAACATCATGAAGTCATGCTGATCCGGCGTATTCGGGAATTGCTCTATGAGCAGGGCTTCACCATCAGCGGCGCACGAAATCGCTTGTTGTCAGAAGGCGTTTTCGAAGAGGATGCTTCTACATTACCGGTGTTTGAAGAAGCCGAAGAACCCAATGTTCCCCAAGAGCCTAATGAGCCCCCTATCTCGCTGAATGACATTAAGCAAGAACTGGCGAGTATCGTTGAGCTTTTAAAAAGTTGATGGTTGATCCGTTGATGGTTGCTGGCACCTGTTAAGCAACTTGCGTGTGGCAAGGCTTCAGCAAGCAAAGATGGATGAACCCGTAATTGGGTAATTGTTTGCAATTTTATTTGTTATTTTACCAACTGTTATTTACGACCAAACAGCCATCTATTATAATCATTTGCTTCGGGGCGTAGCGCAGCCTGGTAGCGCACCTGCATGGGGTGCAGGGGGTCGGAAGTTCGAGTCTTCTCGCCCCGACCAATAAAATCTACGACTTACCAGTGTCGTGAAACAGAAAAGCCAGCTTTATCGCTGGCTTTTCTGTTTTTAAGCCCCCTTTTATGTCCCTCGGCAGTTGGGCTTGGCTTCATCGTGAATGATTTCCCTTTCACAGCGATAACACAGCCTTTCGATAACATACTTCTCTGGCGGCTAACCTTCACGAAGCTTGCGTACGACCCGCCAGAGAAACAAGCCGCTCTGTAACCATTTTCCACCTCGCTTAAAACTCATGGCCGTCATCAACGTGACGCCGCCAATCAACCAGACAGGATGACGCTTGAAAAAGCGCAGCACGTCCAATCCTTGATCAACCCGCGCCAAGGGTAAACGCCATGGCTCGATGTTTTGCGCCAATTCGGTTCGTTGTTCCTCTGCCTGTGCAATCAGGCGTTCGCGTTGTTCAGACAGGCGGGTTGATATTTCGCTCATAGACGAGAAACGAGTTGTTGCCGATCCTTCAATAACTCCGACATGGTCGCTGCAAAAAACCTTGGTTTGGTTCTTGTCTTGTGAAGCGCGATTCTCCATGTGACGATGCCGGCCAGCAAAAACAAACCGGCTAGCGTCGCCAGCACTAATATTCGGTGCGTATCCCAAAACACGACCACCAACAAAAAAACCGATAGCAGCATTCCGAATCCCAGGAAAAACAATGTCGCCAACGCCAACACCAGTAGCGAGAAAAAATGCTCCCGCTCTTCCTCCAAGTCTGTGGACAACAACTCAAGCCGTGTATGCGTCATGGCAACCAATGTGGCAGCCAGCGCCATCAGCGACGCAAGCAACCCTTTCCCAGCATCCGGTGATTTCTCTGGCATATCGCTGCGCCTACCGGCGGCCTAGAAGAAAACCAATCAGCAAGCCAATTGCTGCGGCAGCGCCAACGGCATTCCATGGATTCTCATGGACATATTCATCGGTTGCTTTGGCGGCCGCTCTGGTTTTGATCAGCAACGCCTCCTGCGCATCGTCCATTCGGGCTTTCACAACACGCAAAGATTCTTCCGCCCTGGCGCGTACCTCTGCAAGTTTCTCTCCACCTTGATTGGCGGTCGCTTTCAGCAGCGCTTCAGCATCCGCGACGACCACGTTGAAATCGGCAATCAATTGTTCTTTGGTCACTTCATTGGCCAGCTTTTCCATTTTTTTCTCCATTGTGTGTTCTGACGTTTTCACGGCAGATGTCAGTAATCAACTGCGTTCTTATTTGTAGCATTGTCCAGTTAGCTTGCTAACCAAGTGAACTGACTTTTCGACAGCGCTACCTCAGGTTGCTTCAAGCGTCGACGTTTCTTCGTAATTCCGGCAGTGAGCAAAAATCGATAATTACGTTAAGGGCGGCCGAACGCCTTATTTCATCGTTCTACAGGGAATTTTACATCGCTGTCATGCAAATCAGTTTATCGAACATAGAAGCAAACGGTTCTGAAAACCCGCCGGCAAAGATGGCGGCGCTTTAAAGCAAAAACCCCGCCGAAGCGAGGTTTTTGCTTTGCGTTCCGCCCGCCAGAACGGTAGCTCCGGAGGGGTGCGGAAAAACCAGACTTAGAAGTCCATGCCGCCCATGCCACCCATACCACCGCCCATACCCATATCAGGCGCGCCGCCCTTCTTGTCTTCCGGCAGATCAGCCACCATGCAGTCGGTGGTCAGCATCAGGGAAGCTACAGAAGCTGCATTTTGCAGTGCAATGCGGGTGACCTTGGTGGGGTCAAGAACACCCATTTCCATCATGTCGCCGTACTCGCCGGTGGCCGCGTTGTAGCCGTAGTTGCCCTTGCCTTCGAGCACCTTGTTGACGACTACAGAAGACTCTTCGCCACAATTGTTGACGATCTGACGCAGCGGCTCTTCGATGGCGCGCAGCACAATCTTGATGCCAGCATCCTGATCATGGTTAGAGCCTTTCAGGTCGGTGATAACCGAACGCGCGCGCAGCAGAGCAACACCGCCGCCCGCCACGATGCCTTCTTCAACGGCGGCGCGGGTTGCATGCAGCGCGTCTTCGACACGGGCTTTCTTCTCTTTCATTTCAACTTCAGTCGCAGCGCCGACCTTGATCACGGCAACACCACCGGCCAGCTTGGCCTTGCGCTCTTGCAGCTTCTCTTTGTCGTAGTCGGAGGTGACTTCTTCGATTTGACGATTGATCTGGGTGATGCGATTTTTGATCGCGTCGCCAGAACCAGCGCCGTCGATGACGGTAGTGTTTTCTTTGCCGATTTCGATACGCTTGGCGCGGCCCAGTTCAGCCAAGGTGGCTTTTTCCAGGGACAGACCGACTTCCTCGGCAATAACGGTGCCGCCGGTCAGGATGGCCATGTCTTCCAGCATCGCCTTGCGACGGTCACCGAAGCCAGGCGCTTTGACGGCGCAAGTCTTCAGGATGCCACGGATGTTGTTGACGACCAGGGTGGCCAGCGCTTCGCCATCGACGTCTTCGGCGATGATCAGCAGCGGCTTGCCAGCGGATGTTGGAGATTTTCTTGTCGAACAGCAGAACAAAAGGATCTTCCAGCACCGCCATTTGTTTCTCGGCGTTGTTGATGAAGTAGGGCGACAGGTAGCCGCGATCGAACTGCATGCCTTCGACAACTTCCAGTTCGCTTTCCAGGCTAGTGCCATCTTCTACCGTAATGACGCCTTCCTTGCCAACCTTGTCCATGGCGCCGGCGATGATGTCGCCAATGGTGGAGTCGGAATTGGCAGAAATGGACCCGACCTGAGCGATTTCCTTATTGGTGGTGCAGGGCTTGGAAATATTCTTCAGCTCAGCGGTGATGGCGATCACGGCCTTGTCGATGCCGCGCTTCAAATCCATCGGGTTCATGCCGGCGGCAACGAACTTCATGCCTTCGTTGACGATGGATTGAGCCAGTACGGTAGCGGTGGTGGTACCGTCACCGGCAATGTCGGAGGTCTTGGAGGCGACTTCTTTCACCATCTGCGCGCCCATGTTTTCCAGTTTGTCCTTCAACTCGATTTCCTTGGCCACGGACACGCCGTCCTTGGTCACGGTGGGAGCGCCGAAGGAACGATCCAGAACCACGTTACGGCCCTTGGGGCCAAGAGTTACCTTGACCGCGTTGGCCAGAACATTGACGCCTGCCACCATGCGGGCACGCGCGGAATCACCAAAACGTACGTCTTTAGCTGCCATTGTTTGTATCTCCAAAAATTATTTACAGGGTTACGCAGATGCGGGTGAGAGAAATTACTTCTCGATCACGCCCATGATGTCTTCCTCGCGCATAACGAGAAGCTCTTCGCCTTCAACCTTGACTGTTTGGCCGGAATATTTGCCGAACAACACGCGGTCGCCGACTTTGACATCCATCGCCATATGGATGCCCTTGTCATCCTTCTTGCCGGCGCCAACAGCGACGATTTCGCCTTGATCCGGTTTTTCGGTAGCGGTGTCGGGGATGACGATACCGGAAGCGGTTTTACGTTCTTCTTCCATGCGTTTGACGATGACTCGGTCGTGCAACGGGCGAATTTTCATTGCTATCCTCCTAAGGATTCCATGATTAAACAAATTGGGGTTCAGTGCGACACGAGCTATTAGCACTCACGTCCAGCGAGTGCTAATGGTAGGGATGCCAAGACGCTATTACAAGAGCCGTGGTTCTACTTTTTTCGGGTGTGTGTGTATCGACGGAGATGGAACAGGAAAACAATCGCAAGCAAAACCTGAAATCAGCATTAGCGGTCCGGGATTCGTCGGTGACATTGGAGAGCGCAACGACGCGCATCCCGCTCATGAAATCTCTTCGATATCGACGTTTCCCTTGGTGCTGCTGTTAATAGTATTAGGCGGTCATATTGCCCGCCGTATGAGAGTCACCAACTTGCCGAGGTCCGGTTTGGTCAGAAGTTCAAGCCGAGCCCCCAATTTAAGCCAGGAGATGCGCATGGTTTGCGACTGTCCATGAATAACCTTGGCAGTGATGGGTGTGCTGGTGGGGTGCGGTGCAAGGCGCCGGTCGCGCAGCATGGTCATTCCCTTCAAGCGACCGGCAACGCAGCACTGCGCCCACCCGTGCAGTCAGAATGTCCTGGTTATTCATGGACAGTCGCTTTCCTATTTTGGGCCTCGTTTTCAAGCCTTCTTGACGAACTCCGATTTCAACTGCATCGCGCCGATGCCGTCGATCTTGCAATCAATGTTGTGATCGCCATCGACCAATCGGATGTTTTTCACCTTGGTGCCGACCTTGACCACCAACGATGACCCTTTGACTTTCAGGTCCTTGATTACGCTAACGCTGTCGCCATCGGCAAGCACGTTGCCATTGGAATCACGCACGACACGACTATCGTCTGAACTTTCTTCTATCTCTTGCGGCCATTCGTGAGCGCATTCCGGGCAGACAAACATGACGCCATCTGCATAAGTGAATTCAGATTTGCATTTCGGACAGTTGGGTAGCGGACTCATTGGAATTTCTTGATCATCCATAATTTAACGGCCGAGTATGGCCGTATGTTGCTAAAAACGTAAAAACCCCGGCGCTTGTGCAGAAGCAAATTGGTTCAGGTTTAACTCGTCTTACGCCCCGGCCCAGTGCGCCAGATTGAGCTGTAGGTCGCGATTTCCGTTCCATTCGTTCACCTCCAGCCGGAACACCGCCTGGATACGCTCGGGTAATGGTGAGTCCTGAAAGAAAAGGATCGCCTCCGCATTGATGCCACCGCCAGCCAGACGCAGTTTCAGATGTTTTTCTCCCACCAGACGCTGGCTTTGTACGTTGAATTCGGCCTGAAATAGCGGTGTTGGGAAACCTTGGCCCCAGACCGTATCGGCCAGGCTTTGTGCGTTTTCAAGGGTGAACTCGGCCGAGCCAAGTTCACCATCGGTTTCGATCACCCGAGTGAGGTCGGCCGGGCTCAGGCTTTCATGCGCTACCGTTTCAAAAAAAGCCTTGAATTCATCGAAACGTTCGCGCCGTATCGTTAATCCCGCTGCTGCCGCATGGCCGCCGAATTTCAGGATCAGCCCGGGTGCGCGTCGATCCACTGCGTCCAGCGTGTCGCGCAGATGCAGGCCGGGAATGGCGCGGCCGGAGCCTTTCAGCAAGCCATCGCCGCCATCGGCGAAGATGATGGTCGGTCGGTGGTGGCGCTCTTTCAGACGTGAGGCCAGCAACCCGACCACGCCTTGATGCCAGGCTGGATCGAACAATGTCAGGCTGGCGCCGTCGGCGACCCGGATGCCATCCAGCAGTGCCAGCGCCTGATCCTGCATGTCGGCTTCGATTTCGCGCCGTGCGCGGTTGAGTTGATCCAGTTCGCGCGCCAACGGCAGGGCGCTTGCCATATCCGGTGCGAGCAGACATTCAATGCCAACGGTCATGTCGGCGAGCCGCCCGGCGGCATTCAAGCGCGGTCCGACGACGAATCCCAGATCTTCCGCGCCGGCTTTTTCCGGCTTCCGCCCGGCTGCGGCGAAAAGCGCTTGAATGCCGGGCCGAGCGCGACCTCCACGCATGCGCTTCAAGCCTTGGGCGACCAATAAACGATTATTGGCATCGAGTTTCACCACATCGGCGACAGTTCCGAGTGCAACCAGGTCGAGTAATTCAGCCAGATTCGGTTTGGTCTTTTCATTGAAAACGCCACGTCTGAGCAACTCGGCGCGCAAGGCCAGCAAGACATAGAACATCACGCCGACGCCAGCCAGATTTTTGCTGGGAAACGCGCAGCCGGGCTGATTCGGGTTGACGATCAACGCATCCGGCAAGGTGTCGCCGGGCAAATGGTGGTCGGTGATCAGCACATCGATACCCAGCTTGCGCGCGGTCTCTACGCCGGCGTGGGCGATAGCCCATAGCCGTACTCAAATCGATTCGGCACCAGGTAGCTCACTTGCGCACCCAGCGCAGCAAGGCCGGTCATTGCGACGGTGCTGGCGGTTGCGCCATCGGCATCGTAATCGCCGACAATCAGCATCTTCTCACCCCGCGCAATGCCATCGGCCAGACGCTCTGCCGCTGCTTCAATGTTCTTCATGCTGGCGTGCGGGCTGGAATAAGGCAGCAGTTCAGTCAGCTTGCTTTTTAGTTGTTCCGGCCCGGTAACGCCGCGAGCGGCATAGAGACGAGCGAGGAGGGCAGGGGTGCCGGTGGATTGCAAGTGAAGCATCGCAGCGGCGGAACAGGGGCGGGTTTGGAGATTCAGCATCTCCGAATATTACAGGGCGCTGTTTTGAATAGACGCATTCGCACGCTAACATTCGCGCCATGTCGCACTATCTTCCTCTTTCCCGAGTCGCCCGCCTGGTCGGCCAGCCGCGTTCTGAAATTCAACGCATGATCCATGCCGGTGAGTTATCGACCTTCGACGGCATGGTCGATATGAATGAACTGCTGCGCGTGTTTCCGCATGTCACCTGGGAAGATGATGGTGAATTCCGCCGCGTTCAGGAAA
>JFJP01027306.1_pt1 | contig 14576 bp, 21 predicted proteins | sample 431651 | NCBI WGS metagenome assembly JFJP01 (sample SAMN02602958, study PRJNA72255) | Microbial mat metagenome, whole genome shotgun sequencing project. | biome: fresh water; feature: sink hole; material: water; isolation source: purple microbial (photo- and chemosynthetic) mats found in...
TATCTCTTATTGAAAATTGTCTCGATGTTTTCTTTGGCCTCAATAAAATTCATGAGAGACATGCTTAATTTATTATTATTCTACTTAAAGAAATATGATTAAATATTAGAATAAATATGTAATAAAATGAACTCGTTTTAGTCTTGCATCCTTTTTTTTAGACTGTTTTTCTGATTGTGATTTTTCTTCTAATTTTTTAACTTTTTCTTCATAATGTTCATATTTTTTCTTTTTGTTTGTATAAGATTTTGCACAATTCTAAAAAATTCCTTTTCTTATTTATCAATCAAAATTTCGCAAACTTTCATTTGCGAAAATCCGAAATTCCATTCCTTCATATTTCCATGAAGGTCATTTATTACAAAGTTCTAAGCCAAATTAATATTTAAGAGCTCTAAAAAGCAAAAGGAAGAAATACGAAATTTGCGAATGAGTCATGAATATTCAAAAAAATTTCTGATATTTTAACAGCATTTTCCTTATATATATTATTATTTCCAAATAATTGCAAAATGTCTTGTGAAAAAGCTTCATTAATTTTGCTTAGCTCTGTTTTTTTGCAATTTTAGATTTATCAAAAAAAAAATATATTGCTTACCATTGATAGTTTTTATATATAACCTAAAAAAATGCTTAAAATGATCTAAAGTAGTTTCTAAAACACTTTCGTTTCCGAATTTTTCTCGTTCCTCATCTTGTGAAACCAAATGTTTATTCTGATTATTTTTATTCATTTTTCAAAAATTCAAAATATATTTAAAAACTAAACGAATAAAAAATTAAAATTAATTTTTTTTTTTTAAGTTTAAATTTTTTTTAAAAAACACTAAAAAAAAAGTTTTTTTTTAAAAACACTAAAAAAAAAGAACTTTTATTTGAAGTTCTGATTTTTTGTTTGTTTGAATTATTAAGAAAAAAAATATAAAAAGCGAAATTTTTTTTTTGATACATTTAAGAACACAAAAGGATTTTTCTTCCAAAATGGAGTATTTAAGAGAACTTATTATTGTTCCAATAAATCTTTATAATCATTTAAAATATTCATTAGATCCTTCCTTTGTATTGGTTTTATCAAAACCCCATCACATCCTGCGATACGAAACTTCTCAATCTCATTATCGCCACTGCATCCAATTATTTTTAGATTCTGAAGAAACTCAAAATGTTTCAAAATTTTCGTGGTTTCAATTCCGTTTAAAATCGGCATATTTGAATCAATGAAGATTAATTTAAATTCTTGACAATCTTCACAACATTTCTTATCTTTTCGTTCATTCACTTTTGCAATAGCGTCACTTCCATTTGCAGCAAAATCGCTTTCAAACCCTATATTTTTTAATAATTCTTGTAAACAAATCACATTAAACATATCATCATCAACAACTAAAATTTTAGAACAAATGCATTTTTCTACAGGAAATAAAAGCATAGTATTACTAGGAGACAACCTTTTTCTAATTGACAACTCAGTCATTTTGATAGAGGAATTCAATTTAAACATTACTTTCCTTTCAAAATCTGGCAAATTGTTTGGTTTGCAATTCATCCCATCTTGTTTATCTAAGATCTCGAAGTTTTTATTCTTTACTTCCAAATTTTCTTGGTCAATCATTGAATTTTCATCTTTTGTGATAGAAAATTTGCTTTTTGGTGATAAATTAAGACTATTAGTTTCTATTATATTGTTGGTTATATAAAATGAGAAGGCAGTTCCTTTCCCGATTTCAGAAACTATTTGGAATTTTTTATGAGTTTCAGGACTTAATTCTTCTGCTAAAATTTTACTGATGACTAAACCAAGACCAATACCTTGTGGATTCAAAGCATCATTTAGTTCTGATTTAATCTTGCCGTATTTGTGAAATAAACACTTCATATTTTCTTCAGAAATTCCAATCCCACTGTCATTTACTTCGAATTTTACACCAATTTCATCATCCATAGTAACTTTTAAATTAATATATCCATTTTTCAAAGTAAATTTGATCGAATTGCTTAATAAATTCAATAATATTTGCGTTAATCTCGTTTGATCACTACAGATCATATTTGGAACTTTATCTTCAACAAAAGCATCATAAACGATTTCTTTTTTTTTGGCTTGAACCACTATTATTGTAGAAATTTCATTGATGAGGTTTCTGAGATCGAAGTTGCTGAAATGCAAAGTGAATTTTCCATTTTTTAATTGTGAAATATCCAAAATATCATTGATATAATTCTTCAATAAAGTCACACTAAAACTAGCAGTATTGATATATTCAATCATTTTTTCATTCATATCCTCTTGCATAATCTTCAGTAATTCAAGCATCGTCGATATTCCATTTAAAGGGGTTCTGAATTCATGTGCTACATTAGCCAATAACTTATCTTTATGTTGATTGATAGTGTATAGTTCTAAAGATTTCTTTCTGTCAGTTGCATCTGTGAACATCAGCATAATTCGTTCTTCACCTTCGAAATGAACTAAAGAAGCTTTTATTTCAATTAAAAGAGAAGATGGATGAGAGCAAAAGTAAAATTGTTCCTGACTGATAGAATTGTTAGGGAAATTGAAAAAATAGGAAAATAAAATATATTTTTCCTGCATTAGTAAATATAATGGGTTGGTTTTGTTTTTCATTATTAGTTTCATTAAGCTCATCAATTTCTTGAAAGTTAGGTTCGAAAACACATTATTCATATTTTCATCCTCTGATGAATTTGCATTCAAACACTGAAAAGAATTACTTATTTCAATGAGGTACTTGAAAAAATAAGAAAATGTAAATATCATTAAATAAAGAAAAAAATATTAAATACTTCTTTTATTGGAAAGACTTCTGATTCAAATAGTCTAATATTTGTAATATCATTTAATTTTTGCAGGATTTCAGGTTTGCTAAAATCTGAAATGGACCATGAGATTGGCATTTTGTCCATTTTATCAAAGAGAGAAACAGATGCCTCTTGATTTTTCGATGCGGAATGTGTTAGGAACGAATAGATTTCTTTGTTATAGTATTTCAACTCCATTTCTTCATCGAAAATAACAATTGCAGAATGAATTTGATTCAGAAAATTAAATAACCTGCTTTCTTCATCATGATAGTTTAATTTTTCTTTAATTTTAAAACTATTGGAAATCACTGGTTTTTTAATCGAAATTCCTTCATTTTTCGGTTTGCTTTCATAAAAATACATAAAAATGATTATCATTGTCAAATCACAGATTATTCTGATAATGATTTTCATGATTTGTAGCTCATAAAATTGATCTTTCTTATCATTAAAAAAAATTATTGAACTCCAAAAAATGAATAGAATCAAAAGGAAAATTAATTTTATAGTGAAATCCTTCGTCAAAAGGAAAATAAATGAAGAAAGCAAAATTAAATTTGAAAAGCTCAGCATAAAACCATAGTTTCCTTTAGGGTTCTCAAACTTATCATTAAAGAATATCATTATGCTCACTGTGATGATAAAACATAAATATCCTGTCATTAAAAAAAAGTCAAAAAATTTCACATCCATTTTATTTTTCCTGAGCAATTTTTTGATTTGTTTCCGATTATCATACAAATAATAAAGAGCTAATGTAAAAAAAATAGCCATGCAAATTGAGGCTATTGACCATGTCAAATGGCTTTTGTTTGTAGTATAATCATCTAAATAAATGTGAATGATGGAAATTATTTGATAAATGAAATTCCAAAAACAAAAAATTAACAGAATATTTATGATTAATTTATGGGGTTTTGGGATGGATTTGATGTTCAAGGTTTTGGATTTAAAAAGACCCGATTTATGATCAGAAAAATTGGATTTGTTCATTTTTATTTTCATAAGCGAAAGAATGTTTTTGTTTTCAACCTTTGGGAAAATTTTTATATTTTATAATGATGAAAAATTGCTAGTTGATTCAAAAAAACTCAGTTTTTTATTTTTAAAAAAATAAATTTTAGTGAACTGATTTTCCTTAAAAATTATTTGAAAATAAAAAATCTTAAATTTATTATTTTTTTTAAAAACTTCTTTGTTGTTTAAAAAAAACTTTGTAAATCTCTTGAAAAAAACTTTTAAAAAACTAAAAAAAATTGAATAAATAGAAAAAAAAAGAATAGTTATCCTATGGTTTTTCATGGGACTTTTCATCATAACTATTTTCAATTTTTGTTTTTATTAAGTCAATTTCAAATAAACAAGAGTTTTTTAATGTCTAATTTGATGGAAATAATTTTTAATAGAATCGATGAAAGGTGGATCTCCTTTTAAGTTCAATTGGCATTTAAAAATACCCAAATGAATCAAATAGTCTTTGTTCATTTAATTTTCATCTTCAGACATTTTTTGTCCAGTTCATCAATGAATCTTTTGACTTGCATTGAATTGAATGTATTTAAAGGAATTGTTTCATTATAAAAATCTTTAAAGAAAGGATTTTTATCAAATTCGATATTGAAAGTCACTTCTCTTGATCTTTTATTTCTAATTCTTTAAAGCAATTCTATTTGTCAAACTTATAACAGCCCACTGAACACAGACAAATATTTAAAATATTTTTGGATTTAGACAAATTTCTTGGTAAATATATTGAGCTATTTGTGTCGACTAAACATGTTCATTTCTTGATTTTTAAATGCGCTTTTAAGCATTTAAGGCATTTTTGTTTATTTCTAAATTATTTCTGATGGATTCAATAATATTTGCAAAATCTAAGTCTAAATGAAGAAGTTGACAATTTTTGACCCATTTTCTGGATTATTAAAAGTGTGATAAAGACAAAACTCAAAGGAATTCAAGACTAAGCAAAATTTCAAAAAAATGTTATTTCCTGAAAATAAATTAATCAATTTATAAAGATAAAAAAAATTTCTAAATAAAGTTTGGAAAAAAGATATTTTTATTGTAATTTAAATATTGAAAATTCAAAATTGTTTTTAATTTTTTTTTGTATTTGCTGTTTTTTAAGAAGTAAACATTGAATTCTGTTCGTATTTTATACACAAAAGTGAACTTTAGAGTGGGAATTCAATGCAAAATCAAAAACTTTTAGAAAATAAATTTCTTTATTCTGATTTCCCATTTCTCTTTTTGTTTTCATCATTATTTTCAGTCTTTTCTTCATTTATAATTTCTAAATTTATAAGATAAATTTAAATCAAATCCCAAAAATAGTTAAAAACTCAAAATTTTATCATATTCTTCAATTCTTCCTTGCCAAGTTTGTTTATTTTTTTCTAAATTCCCAAGAAAATTTTGCAGTTCTGGCAAAAAGCATTTCACAACTTCATATAAAGGTTTTACAATCACATCAATGAACCCAATTTGAGATTTAGCAGTGTTCACAGTCTTTCTATCCATTAAATATGAGATTGGCATCCCATTTTCTCTTTCTTTATCCCCCTATTCATAAAAAACAAATTTACTTTTTTAAAACTAATTTTTAATTTTTTTTCAATTTCAAATATTTCAAAAAAAATTTTACCTGATTCCAATATTCAGTCAAAATTCTTTCAGTCCATTTGAAATAAATTGCAAAAGGCTTGATTGGATTGCTAATATCAGCAGCATGGATTAAAGAGTCCATACAGGAGTATTTATCTTTATCTTTCAAATCAAGTTCTGATGAACTAACCTTGGCTTTTGCTTTGGCTAAATCTCCGAAATGAGAACTCATATCTGTAGCAAGTACCATAGAAATCATTCTTTGGCGAATGAGTTTATAGGAATCATTGTCCAATCTTGCAAAAATATCAGATTTTTCATCTTGAAGTGTAATCAGCCAACTTGATGCGATATGGTGATTTTCAAGCACTGATTTATCTAATATTAAATTAATTATGGATTTTTTATAAATGAAAAGATTAAAAAATGTAAATAAAAAAAATTTAAATTTAAGAAAAACTCAAAATACCATTGTATCTCATTGCATAATCGTTCCTTGTATTGATTAAAAAGACATTTGTTAAGCCCCTTTATATCAAAAATGAAATTAAAGATAAAATTAAAGAAAAATAAAAACGGATGCTCATAGTCGTGAACTGCTGCTGCTAAAAGCATTGCAGCTGTTTCCGCAGATGACAAATTGGCCATTTCCATAAATTTGCATTTCATTAAAAAGAAGTTCATAGTCTAATGCATTTTGTTTTAATAAATTATCAATTAGTATACTTGACAAACATCAAAGGAATGGATTCGATTATGATAAGGGTTATTTAAATAACTAAGCAAAACAAAATTAAACCAACATAAAATCTCAAAACTTACCCTAATTCTACTTTTTTTGAAAAGTTTTTCAAACTTATTGGATCCATGTTCAACTCCTCAAAGATCTTATACTTCCCGAACAAATATCCTAACAAAAAGCCTAAACCATTTCCTTTTGTAATCTCATAGAACTCAAAGCAATCAAATTCAACATCATCACATTCTCTTATTTTATTTTCAACCTATAAAATTAATAATTTCTTTAAATTTCCAATATTATCAAAAACAAACTTCTGCTGGAATATTCATTGATTCTTTTGAATTCAATTGTGGAGAATTTTTCAAAATTCGAGTGCCTTTCATTATTGAATTCCTTTTTTTTCTTCTATTATCTCTTGTTTCAATTACAGAAAAATTTTCGATCCAAGTCATTGCATCTGCATTTTTACTCAGAGTTCCACCTGCAACTTTATTTAGATCAAGCAAAGGATCATATAATTTATTTGAGGAAATGATTTCCATACACCTTATCAACAAAAAATTAAATGAAGTTTTTAAGTTTAAATTACTACCATTGCAAATCCTGCAATAGTATGGAATCCTTGACTTTTTCACTTGCTGAAGAAATTATTTCAAGGCATTGTTCAATCGGTGTTTTAACATCAAAACGTGAAAAATTTCTTTTCGCAATTTTGAATTGACTAACCTAAAAATCGTGATTTTATTTTAAGACCAAATGAATAATAATAGGTTTTTAATAAAAACCTTTCGAAATAATAAGAATAATCGAAACAATCGAAAGATTCCTCTCAGAATTTTGCTCACTGAACTAAATGTTCTATTATCGATCTCAAGATCCAAAATCACCAAAATTATACTCACTAGAATAATGATGAAATCAATTAAGAGAAAAACGTCAGAGAAATATTTCTTAAAATAAATGTTATGTTTTGTGAAAATTTAATTAAAAATCAAAACTTTGAGCCCATAAACATAGATTTTGCACATAATTTCAAACAAAAAAAAAGACAGGATTACAATCTCTGTTATTTTTAGCGCTTTTGTGATAAAATCAGCATTATTGATATAGGTTGTTGTGGCTAGATCTTCAATGGAAAAACTTGCGAAAACCAGAAGGGTATAACAAATGATCACCATGAATAAAATATATTCAAATATTTTATTTGTTATCAAAGCCCCCAATTTTCTTCGGAAGCTAATTTTTCTTTTTTATGAATTAATATGGTCAGTTTTTACATTGTTTAATGTTGTTTTTTTAAGGGGAAAATAAAATTAAAAAATTTTTACAGTATTTCACCAGAGGTCTTTTCACCTTCGTTTTTAGAAATATCTTCATGTGTCCCCATTTTTTTTTTGTTCAATTTGGACATACTATCCTAAAAAATAAAAATGAGAAAGGAGAAAAATGGAATTTTAAACTTAAATAGGAAACATCAAAAATGTTATATTTATTATGATAGTTATTGAATTGTTAATTAAGATAAAGTTAGAAAAATAAATAAATTTTGAAATAAAATATTGACAATGAATTCCAAAATTGAATTTTTTATAGTTTAATTTTTTTATCGTAAAATCAAGAAAGCGACAACCTTTTCCAAATGGACAACTTCGGTTCGTTCTAAACCAAAAACTTCTAATTCCGAACAGCAAAACAAAACAAAAAATTTACTTTTTTTATGAATTTTTATTATCAAATGTAAGATTTTTTAAAAAATTTTGGCAGTTTTTTTTAAATTAAAAAATAAAAAAATTATGGCAAGCACCTGAAACAAATTTTAAAAAAAAAACAACGAACCGAACCCACCCAAAAAAAAAATCGATTCTGAAATCGGTATAATTGTATTTATTTTTTTTTTTTAAAAAAGTAATAAAACTGATTAAAAAGTTTTGAAAGAAGAAAAAAAATCCAAAAAAGTTGAAAATATTTTTTCTTCTCAATTGGTTTAAAATAAAAAAAAAATATTTTTAGTTTAGTTTAAACTGTATTTAAATACAAAACAAAAAAATTCCAAAAAAAAACAAAAGAGTTTTTCTTTTCATTTATTTATTGTGATTTATTAAAAATAAAAGAATAAACTTCCTTTATTGATTTTGACCCTGTTGATATTAATTTCCCTTCTCCTTTTCTGAGCTTTTTTATTTTTAAATTCGCCTTATTCACGCAATTGCAATCTTCTAAAATTTGTTTTGATGTCACAATTGGATTAAAAGTATCCAAGTGATCATTCTTTTTTTTGCCTTGTTTGATGCTTGGTAAAGAAAACGACAATCCAACATTCACACCTGCACCTGGAGAAATAGGAGAAGTTGGCTCAAAACTGGCATCAAGCTTAGTTTCCCTCTTTTTTTTATGACGTGGGTCAGAGACTTTTTTATTTTCAACAATAGCATCTGGCGATGTTTGTTCTCCAATATCTATTGTGTTATTTAAATCCTCTTTCAAGAGCATGTTTGGTTTAAATGTCTGTTTTTCGGATAAACAAACTTATCAAATATTTTTTTAAAATTAGAAATGTTTTATTCAAAATTCAAAATTTTTTTGTAAAAGAGAGATAGAAATTGATAAAAATTTAAAAAAATGAAACATTTAAAAAAACTAACTTATTTTTAAAAAAAATTAATAGGAATTATATTATATATGCATTTTACCAGGCATATTGTTACTTATGCATCGAGCGGCTTGGAAATGAGTTTTGACATGTAATTCTGGTAAGAGGTTTTTAGCAATTTCATGAGCCATCATAGCTCGTTTTCTGAGAAACAAAGCAAAAGTAAGAAATAAAATAAATAAAAATAAGGTTATCAACTGCCAAGAGTCAGCGCTTTCAAATTCACTTACGTTAATTTTCTTCTTTTTATTTTTTCTACTGAAGCTTTCATTCTTTAAAGAAAATTGTTTTTTTGAAAAAAAAATATTTATTTTATTAATGAAAGACAAAAAAAAATATCAAATGATTTTTTTTGAAACAATTACCTCAACTTGCGTTTGAGTATGCTCTTTCAGAAAATTTTCTATTCTTTCCAAAGCAGTTTTAGCTGTAAAATGCATATCCGGTTGTATTTCTTTCTCCACGTTTCTTTCTCGAAATTGGTATACTAATTGGGAAGTTGCATTTTGGAAACTCTGAGAATCTAAATCTCTATTTCTAAGCAAAGATTCCTTTCAAAACAAATGAATTCTTGTGATACTTCAATAATATACTTCTATTCGATCTTTTTCATTTTTGAACCCTTTGACCACAAAAACAGGTCCTCCAAGAAATTTTTCTGGTTGTTCATCTCGATATTTATTTAAATCAGGCCCTTTATAAATTTTATTGATGACTGGTGATTCAACCATCTTTATTTCGAGATTGAGTTTGTATATTTGAAAGAAGTAATAAAGAAATTTACATTCAGAATGAAATTTTCAACTCTTTTTTTATAACCATTTGAAAGTTTCTCATTTTTTTCTAAATGAAAAAAAGTTTTAGCAAAATAGAAGAATTAGCTTGCTTTTTTTTCTGTTTTGATCCTTTATGTATTCCTCTTTCATTTTATCGATTTTTTTCTTGAGAGACAATTTTCTCTCGAAATGATAGACATTAAACATTTGCTGACAACAGTTTTTATTTATTTTTTACTTAAAGCTAAAACAAAATAAAATAATTTCTTAAGTTTTTAAGTTTAATTAAAAAGCTTAAATAAATAAAAGTGAAACAAAAATCAGTTCAAAATTTTAAAAAAATTCATATTTTTTACTCATAAGTAGTTAAATTATTAATTTAAATGCACTGAATTTGGATCTTAGAGGAGGATGACAATTTAGCACCAATGTGAGAAGAAGGATTGCAATTTAGCACCGAAGGAATCTAAAAACATTTACAAATTAATAACAGTTTCGTTTGGTGGAAGCTAATTTAAATAGTCAAAAATAAAAAACAAATTTTTAAACAATTTTTAAAAAAAATCTCTTATAAATTTTTCAAAATTCATAGTTTATTTTGAGCTTTTATATTCTCAGCTTGTTTGGAAGCGATATGTTCTGGATCAAATAAATCCAATTTATTTTTCTTATAGTTAAACATGCCAAAATCCTGAGACTTCAGCGTTTTTGAATGTCTAAAGTTTTCCAAAGCTTCTTCGAATTCTAAAGGCATTAAATAAATTCCAGATTTCTCAAGCATATCCAGTTGTTCCATAGTCATATTTCTTAAATCATTTTCCTTCAAAAACGATTTTCTTTTTCTATTTCCTTGCGAATCAACATAATAAATATCTCTATTCCTATTTTGTATATCAAAATTGATAAACCCATAATAGATAAAAAGCCATCTTCCAATCAATAAAACCATCAAAACACTAAAAAAAATATATTACAAATGAAAATTTCTTTTTAAATATTAAAGAAAATGATTATTTTCTACGTGATAACTATCAATTCAGGAGCACGATGTAATGTTTTAAAAAAACCTTCTTCTACTAAAAATCCCCTTGATGGAAAAAGATAATTTATTATAATTCTTTTGATTTTATTAGGTTTACGAATCATCATCATGATTTGATTCATCATTTTTTCTTCGATAATATTGATATTTTTTATTGGGACCTTGTCCTTGCTGATTGAAACCGCTGCTGCTTTGAGAAGAAGAGGCTTTCTGGGAAGCAAAGACACCTTCTTGCTCGTTTTTTACATCATTATCATAAGTTTTTCTTAAATTTTCATCACTCAAAGTCTTATATGCTTCAAGAATTTCTTTGAATTTATCCTTTTTTTTAAATAAAATATTGAGAAAAAAACATATAAAATCAAATTTTCACTGAGTTTTGTGAGCTTTTGTCAGGATGATAGATTTTCGCTGATTTTTAAATGAAAAAAATAGACTAAAAATTGAAAGAAAATTTTTTTACCCATTTTATGAAAAGAAGCTTTGATTTCCTCTTTGGAGGAGGTTTTGTTTAAGTTTAAAATTTGGTAATAATCGTTTTTTGTGGCTTGAGAAAAATGGCAACTAAAATTTTTGAAAAAAGAGTTTAATTTTTTTGCTTTCATTTTTTTTTCTTTATTTTTATTTTTTCTCAATGTTTATAATATAGTATTCTTAATTTTTAAAGTTTTCTCTCACAAATAATCTCCTTTTTTAAAAAATAAATACTCTACGTCTTTAATATAAACACAAATTAATTAAAAATTAAAGCTTTCTTATAATATTGATTTGTAATTTCTTTATAATCCTGTATTTATCTCCTAATTTTCTTTTAAAAATTTCATGAGACTTTTCCTTCTCAACTAGTGACCCTTGCCATTTAAAGATTTCATTGGACCTTTCTTTGTAAAATCATGACTTTTCTTTGTAAAATCAAGACTATTACCCTTTAAAGTTCTCGCAGTGTAAAACCCATCATATTCTGTTAAATCAAATGTTATTTTTTCTTCAGAAGTGTCCTTTTTCGAATAAGATCTCGCTGAGAAAATTCTCTCATGTTCTTTTTTTTTCATCTTCAAATGTTGGTAAAAATCAAAATTTTCTGATTTTTTTCGCATTTTTTCTTTCGAATTTTTTCGTTCAGAAAGGCTGATTTCAAATGTTTTGTTATTTTTTTCAAGTGGAGTTCTAGAAGTTTTTTTTCGCTTGAGTTTTTTATCGATAGTCTTCGTATTCTTAAAAAAACTCTTCTCAATAGTATTGTTAAAATGCAATTCGTTTCTGGATTTTTCATTAAGGGTGAAATATTCGGAAAATTGTTCATTTGGGTTTGTTTGCAAAGAAAATAAGTTGAGATTCTCTGAATAACCCTCTGATTTCCTTATAGATTTCTCTTTGATTTTATCGTTTTTCTTCAATAATTGTGTTGCTAGATTGATTTTGATTGGATTTGAGAACTTTGTGATGTGATTTTCTGATATTTTTTCCATTTTTTTTTTCAATTCCTTTCTTTTATCTTCAGTTGCGTTTCCGAAATCCAAATGAAAGCTTTTTGTGTTTTCAGGTGTTTTGATTGAATTCTTTGAAACTAGAAAAGGTTTGTTTGACGTTTCTTCCTTTCTATTTGAGAGATAAAAACAGGTGTTATTTGTTTTATTTAAAAGGTTTATCAATCCAGAATGGTCCAATTCATTCAATTCGCTCTCTGATATATTGATTTCTTCATAAAATAATTTAAAAAACAAGAATTATGAATGAATAGATTAAAAACTAAAATTACAAAATAAACAAATTTTCAGATTAAATCAAAACAAAAGAGAAAGGCTTAAAAATAAAGAAAATTCTCAAATGAGTTTCAAAATAAATAAATAAATAAATTAATAACAAAAAAAATTTTACTTCTGAATCTTTATAAACAAAATTTAATTATAAATCATTAAATTTTAATGAATTTTTGTTACTTTTTTTTGCAATCAATTTTCTTAAACTCTTAATTTTTGTCTCATTCTTGAAATTCTCAATATATCCTTTCCAAGTATCTTGATCCTTCGTTAAATTCCTCCTTTTTTCATTAGTTTTCAGAGTCTTGAACATTTTGTTTTTGCTTTGAAGATTCATCAAAGCGAAATCAGAAGTGTTTACTGGTGCGAAGTCATTATTCATGATTTTCTCACAAATCTCTTTCTGACGCCATCTTTCTTCGAACAATTTATCTCTTAGTTTTTCTTTCGCTTCAAAAGTGTCCCACATATATTGTCGAATTTCTTTTGGGAACTTCATGAGCACATTTGCTTTTGTCACGAAGTAGAAACAAGCATAATTCGAAGTCACCTTTTATAAAATAAAAAAAAAAATAAAAAACTTTTATTTTTAATTATATTACAGTCACTGTGTATTTATAAAGCGGTTGCTCTTCAAATAGAATTTCTTCACCTATTATGCTTTCGTCAGAAACTTCTGTTATTTGACAATTAATGACTTTTGTGATATCGTTAATAATCTGATAATATTTTCTTTCAACTCTGCATCTTCCTTCTAAAAGAAAATAGATCTTCCCTTCTCTATCAAAAGAATCCTCTTCAATCACGCAGAACCCTAAAATAAGATTTTCTTCTTTAAAACAATACATCAAATTCTCCAAATTAGTGATTGATCTGATTGTGTTCAAAAAAGGCAAGACGTTCATTAAAAATCTCCTTTTTTTCTCTTTTTCTAAATTAAATTTTTGTGTGATTTCTAAGAAATTTCTTTTTTTTATTATCATTAATTGAACATCAGTCGTTGCAACAACTGTAGCGGTTCTTTTCCCCCCTTCTCCCAATAAAGCCTTTTCACCAAACGATTCCCCTTGAGTCAGACTATTTAAAACAAAGCCAAATTCTTTAAGTTTTTCATCAAGTTCTTCTTCTTGAGAATTTTTTTTCAAAATATCAACAATATTAACATCCATTTTTTTGCGAACTTTAGTTAAATTTGAAGCAAAAGTAATAACAGAAGATTTTTTTTTGGAGAGATTATTTTGTGTGGTGATCACTTTATCTAAAAAAGGTGTGAAAAGAGAAAATTTCTTTGGTGATTTGTCTCTTAGTTCTGCTGAAAAAGCCAAGTTATTATTGATGAATATGGATTTTTTCCTTGTAATTTTATCAAATAGTTTGCTGTTTTCTTCCTTATTCTCATCGATGTAAATGTTTTCTTTCTTTTGAGTCAGAATATTGATCACTCCGGAAAGAATGATATAAAATTTATCATTTGATGCATCGTTTTCTAGAAAAATTATTGTGGCTTTTTTAAATTCCTCATAGCTGATATATTTACAAACCTTTGAAATTTTTTTAAAATATACAGAAAAACTATTGAATACATGTAAAATAGCTTCTGGTCTAGTATTTGAAAAATTATTCTCAATAAATTTGTTGAAGAATTTGAAATCTTTTATGCAGGAGAAAATAAACTATGGATAAAATTTTTAGAAACAAAAGAAATTTGAGGTTTTTTACATTAGCATCTCGATTGTTTTTAGGGTTCTTTTTTAAAGTTTGAATAAAACTGTTTCTTCCCTAAAAGCAAAATAAAAATAACAAACATTTTGTCAGAATTTACTCCAGAATTCAATTCATTTGGATCATTCAAGCTTTTAATAGATCCTAATTGACAGACCTTAAATTTAAAAAAAAAATTCAGTTCAAAAAATATTAAATTTAGAATAAAAAAAACTGAAATAAACATTGAAAGTTTGGTTTTTTTCATTTATCTGATGGAAATGTTCTTTACCTTGTTCAATTGATTCTGTTGTTTTTATGGATTTGATTCGTCGACATAAAGGACTTAATTGAAATTCATTTTTGAACGTTCCTTGAGATGATATTTTATGAAGAGGAGAAAATTTGCTCATATTCATTGGAGATGAATTTCGTATGGGGATCTTTAAACGAAGATCTGTTTTGAATTTTTCAC
>JFJP01027307.1_pt1 | contig 14575 bp, 6 predicted proteins | sample 431651 | NCBI WGS metagenome assembly JFJP01 (sample SAMN02602958, study PRJNA72255) | Microbial mat metagenome, whole genome shotgun sequencing project. | biome: fresh water; feature: sink hole; material: water; isolation source: purple microbial (photo- and chemosynthetic) mats found in...
GGATTTTTTATTTTTACAAAAATCAATTCTTTGAAATGTTATTACTTAATTTTAATGTATTTTTTCATTGTGAAATTGATACCAGGATGGCATTTCTTATTAACTGAAGGAAAACCCAGATGTTTCATGAAGTATTGGCAAAAAATGAGGTAAACAAAAAGTAATTCTCATTTATTTTCATTCAAATTATGAAAGTATATTAAAGTTGAATTGAATTTATTGGAAAAATTGAACTTTGATCCAGAAAATGGAGGAGTTAATGTCCAAATCAGGAGTTTATCGGATAAAAAAATAGTCCAAACAAAATTGGTCAAATATAATTCACATAGCAAAATAATTTTTCTCTCAGAAAAAGGTTTCTCTTTTTAAAGAAATGCACTTTAATTTTGACTTCATTTTTTAAAAAAAACCCAATAAATGGGAAAGCATTATTTTTTCTTCTTTTTAAATTATTAATGTTCTTTTGTTAGGAGGGCCATATGAGATATGCACGACTACAACATCGACCGGTTTTTAGACGAAAGAAAAACAGAAAGTGCCATTCGAACTTCAAATCTTTTATGAATTCGATCCAAAAAATGATGATGAAAAATATTTAGATGCAGCTTAAAGAAGAAAATACTGAAAAAATGCATACAAGTTTAATAAAATTGCAAGCGAAAAGCAAGCATCTCCTTTCAACGCAAAAAATAAATAGGAACAGTGAATTCCAATTATTTGAAGTTTTTTATCATTTGGAATCTATATTTTATTTAATTTAAAAAAAAAAAAAAATTATGCTTTGCACATTGTTTCAAATAATTGTGATTGAGGGAACAGGAATCTTCCAATTTTATTACTACGATATTTCCTATTCAAAAACATCTTTGTTAGAAAATTTTTCATACAGTATTAAATTGTTTTGTTTTTCCTTGATTTTAAAATTCTAGTTTCTTAAATTTAAAAAAACATAAATATTTTTTTTATTTAATAAATTAAAAATTAGAGGATTTTTATTTGAAAAATTTAATGCAAACTCTGAATTTATTCCTTTTAGTTGTCATTTTTTCGCTTGTTATAAAAAACGCCAACTCTTGGCATTTTCTATTAACCGAGGGAAAAACAAGATGTGTTTCTGAACAAATGATGAAAAACATAGTAAATGATAAAAAACTTTGTTGTGAAATAATAAATTCATTCAAAGCCCGTGCGAATTGAATTGAATCTAATAGATCAAATAAAATCAGATCCAGAAGGAGGAATTCTTGTAGAAATCAGGGGTGGAGAAAATCGTGTTGTTTATCAAAAGAAAATCGTTCAATATGATACCCCTTCAAAAATGTCATTCATTTCTGAATCAGGTTTATTTCATTTATCAAAAATTTTAATTTTTTTTTTATGGCTTTTTTCTTTCTTTTAAATTAAATTGAAATTCTTTGGAGGAGGGGGATATGAAATTTGTTGCACAACAACTACAAATTCTCATTGGATTGAGGAAAATCAACAGGTGGAATTCCAAATGAGAGTTTCTTATGATACAGATACAGAGGATGAGAAATATGCAGATAGTGCGAAAACAGAAAATATGGAAAAGATTTTTAAATCCTTTCAAAAGCTGATGGGGAAAACAAAACTTTTAATTGATGTGCAGGATATGAGCAGGGAAAAAGAAAACGATTTATTTCAGGTTTTTAGTTGAATAAAAAATTAAATTAAATGATTTTTTCTTTTGATAGCTGGACTCTTCCAAATATTCAGTCTTCGAAACTTTTTAAAAGAACGCTCTCTGATTTAAAATAAAAGCAAATTAAAATTACATTCTTCATTTGTGATTTTCATGAGAAATTAAAAAAAATTCTTTTTTTAATAAATTTTTTGAAAGAATCGAAAAATTTTGAAATGTTTAAATTAAAAATCACAGTTTTTGAAAGGAAAAAAAAACTCAAAACAAATAAAAGCCTTCAAAAATCATAAATCAGTTATCTTTTTTTTCCTTTTTTTTTACAAAATCATTCAAAAAACAAAACTAAAAAAACCACCTATACCAATGCTGCCATCTTATCCCGAAAAAGAAGATTCCTCTAACAAAGCTCTTCTTTCTCGGCTTTATAAGAATTATGAAAGCCAAAAGGCTTCAAAAGGCACCCGTCAACCCCTTACTCTTATGTCTTCTAAAGAAAAATTCCTTCCAGATCGTCAATTAATCCCACGAATAGCATTAAAGAAACAATTAGAACTTTCTTCAATGCCACAAACAGGCATGTTGCCAGTCACAATTAACAAAGGCAAAATTTTGTTGAGTCCTCAAGGAGCATTTTCTCTGATCAATCAATCATCGATTTCAGCTGCAAAGGATCAAAGCACATTAAATTTGACCACTTCTTTCGCAGGAGATACAAGAAAAGAACCCTTTAACTATGATAAAATTGATCATATTAAGATAATCGATGATATAGATACAAAAAAATCCGAGAATAATAAGGATTTAAAAGGATCGAACGCTTGCTCTCCAATGAAGAAAAACACAGGAAAGGTCGGATTCAAAGAAAAAAACTCTATTAAGAAGAAATTGAAAGGCGGGAAACAAGGAAATAAAGGGAAGAAGGAAACTGGGGATTATTTAACTCCCATTGATTTTATTCATTTAATTAGAACTGATCCGGAAATGACTGATGAATTCTGCTACCTCAATAAACGCACACATTCCTATGATTTCCAGATAGTCGACTTCAATGAGAGGAATAATGAAGAATATATGACCATCAGCGCTCGTGTAAGCTGAAATTTTATTAAAATTTTTTTAGATTTTTTTTTGTTTGGTTTTGTCTTTTTTTTAATATGGCATTTTATTTTTTTTAAAAATGGCTTTTTTAAAAATTTTTGAATTAAAAAGGACGAATTAAAAGCTTAATTGAAATTTTATTTTAGGGAATAACTCATTTCATTGACGGTGAGGCTGCGTTCATGACGATCGAAGAATGGGAGCGTGAGGTGAAGATGTTCTTTCGTTTACGAGACATTCCTTTTTTCCAAAAATATAAAATTTGGAAGAATTTTTCTTTATGGAAGAAACACACTCGTCGCAACATAATGAAAGATCGTTCAAAAATACTGAGCCAACAATTATTTTTCTTGGATAAACATTTACGAAGACCATTGCTTGAAATTAGAAACATTTGTCTACATCTTTCAAAGCTCGAATTCATGGATTTAAGTTCTTCTGAGCCAGTTCGTTACGAAGATTTTCGTACCTTACAAGAGAATTATCGTGTTACTTTAATGGACAAAAAATTCGACACATTGGAAAATGCGATAAAAGATCTTATACAAAACAGCTGCCAAACTTCGCTAGTAGCTTTCAAAGAAGAAAATCGTATTCCGAATAAAGATCCTGACAATCCATCAGGAGATAATGAAGAGCCAGCTCCTTTATTAGTTGGTGATGAAACCAATAAAGAAATGCCTTATACACAAGAAGCCACGATAAGAACTCATTATAAACGTTTGAGGAAATTCATTAAATTAGTAGATTATTTGATTTTGAATGGAAAACTTAATATGATGGAGTTTTCAAGTGATTTATTATGTCGTTCAATTGTTGAACATAACATAAGTGTGAAGGATCCTAAAAGAAATATGAGACTGAATAGCTGGATTATATGTGATATTGGCATGAAAGATAGAGATTTAACATTTGTGCCTTCGAGGGATATCACGAAAAGAATCTTCGAAGAAGTTGTGAATAAAGGAGTTGCGAGGATTTGTAGCAAACATAAGCAATTAATTCATTTTCCTGAACTGACCACCTATACAAGAAACGGCGATATCGAAGAAGAAAACAATGAAGAATTGCTGGATATTCAAAATTTGATCTACAGTGATAATAAATTCAAAGATACAACAGGCATTATGAAGAAAGAACTCGATTTTAGTTTCGATCATGTGCTGAATTATGCCAAATTCCTGTTACCATATCTCAACAATTATCATAATAATATCGCGACGAAAATAAATGAATTCGAAGATAGAGAAATAGATGAATTCAGAAACTCAATAGCACTTTATAAGAAACAAGATGCCGAATTTCAATCAATTGAACCAAAAACTGAATTAGGCCTATTTCTTTTCGATAATCTCGCTTTAAAAGATCTTATCAAATCTTCAGCAGGCATTTGTCTTATGGAATTGACGAAATTAATGCCTGATCTCGTCTACAGAAAAGCAAAATCATTTGTGGATACAATGAATGAATTAAACTTAAAATTAACCTGGACTCCTAACGAATCACCTATGGTTTTAGTTGAACAATTCGTGAGTTTCACAGAAAGTGTTACACAAATCGCACAGAAAATGGAGGAATATACATCAACAAACAGTGAAATAGGTGCTCTTCTCATATTAATTCTCGATGAAAAAATCAAGACTCCTGAAGCTTATAAAGGAAAAGTACAAGAAGCCAGTTCACAAATCAATTCTTTACGAAAAAAAATTGAGGAAGCTAATGCAAGTTATGATCAGAACCTCACGAAATGCAAGAGAAAATTAGAGAAATATATCCCAGAAATGGAAGATAAATTAAAGGATTTGATGCAAAAAGTACAGAATTCTGAAGTCGGGAATAAAGAAGCTGACCTCGATAAAACAGTGGCTTTTATCAAGGAAATTGAGATCGAAATTTTCGAATTATTCAAAACATCACAGAAAATCAACTATTTCCAGAGATCTTTACAATTGGAAGAAAGCAGATTTGAAAGAATTCTCGGTTTTCAACAAGAATTCTTAATGATTACAAAGCTTTGGAATTCGAGAAAACAGTTCAAAGATTTAAATACTCAATGGGGTTTAACACATTTCTTGAAGATTGATATTGAGAATATGGTTTTACATATAGAAAAACTAACGAAAGTGTCAATTGAATGTGCCAAGGAGCTTGAGATAAATGAAGCTGCTCGGCTTTTTAAGATGGATATCGAAGAATATAAAATTGTTCTTGATTGTTTAATCAGTTTAAGAGATCCTGCATTAGGGGAAAAACAATGGGTTGAGATTCGTGAGCTTTTAAGAGATGATAAAGGAAAAACATTCGAGAATTTAACTGATCCTGTGTATACTTTAGGTTATTTAATGAGAATGAATGTGATGAAGTTTATGGAGGATTTAAAAGAAATAGCTTTAAAAGCCGCAAAAGAAGCAGATTTGATAAAAATCCTTGAAAATGTTGAAAGTGTTTGGAAAAGTGCTTTTTTAAATGTTCAAAGTTATAAAGATTCAAAGGATATTTCGATTCTTGCTAATAATGAGGATTTGATCTCTAGGATTGACGATACTCTTTTGACTTTGAATAATATAATGGCGAGTCGGTTTGTCGAAGGAATCAAATCAAGAGTAGAATTACAAATGAAGCTCTTCAGATATTTACAAGAACTTTTAGATGAATGGCTTCTTCATCAGAGAAATTGGATCTATTTGGAACCTATTTTCAGCTCACAAAACACGCATATGGGCTTAATGAAAGAAGTTAAAGCCTTTAATACTGCTAATGCGCATTGGATCAAATTAATGAAAAGAGCAAGAGAAATGAATCTTGCGAAAGTCTGGGCTGATGATTTTATTGGCAGAGCACATTATAAAATGCTAAAGAAAAACAATGAAGTTTTCGATAATATTCAGAAAGCTTTAGACGATTATCTTGAGAAAAAACGTGAACATTTCCATAGGTTTTTCTTTTTATCAAGTGATGAATTGCTTGAAATCTTGTCAACTTCAAAAAATATCCATAATCTCCAGCCTCATTTGCGAAAAGTCTTCGAAAATATCGCTAAATTAGAGTTCGAAAAAGAAGTGGCTATTGCAATGGTTTCAGCAGAAGGAGAATCAGTTCCTTTGAAGAATTGTATTCCAAGAGGAGAAGTTGAAGATTGGATGAAGCTTATTGAAGATCAAATGAGGGTTTCTTTGAGATCAGTGATGCGACAAGCGCTTCTCAATTACGAGAAAGAAGAAACACAAAGGAAAGAATGGGTTTGTGATTATCCTTTACAAATCGTGACAACAGTTGATTCAATTTACTGGACGAAAATCACTGAAGAAGAGTATTTATCGCCAGATGCAGAGGCTGATATGGATGATTGGTTTCAAATAAATCTCGCTCAATTAGATGAGCTTATTCAATTAATAAGAGGCCCTTTAACACCCATAAAAAGAAAGACTTTAGTCGCTTTAGTGACTCAAGATGTTCATTATAGAGATATTGTGGAACAATTAAGCATTGAAAGAGTTGATTCAATCAATGATTTCAAATGGTTGCAACAATTGAGGTTTTATTGGGGTGAAGATCATCTTCCAGCTAAACAAGTCAATAGTACTTTAATCTATGGGTATGAGTATCTTGGAGCCACGACAAGACTTGTTATCACTCCATTGACTGATAGATGCTGGATGACTATTACAGGAGCATTACATATAAAACTTGGAGCTCAGCCTTCAGGTCCTGCAGGTACAGGAAAAACTGAGAGTTGTAAAGATTTAGCAAAAGCTTTAGCTAAATATTGTATTGTTTTCAATTGTTCTGAGCAAGTTAATGTGAAAATAATGGAGAAATTGTTCATTGGATTATGTTATACTGGCTCTTGGTCTTGTTTGGATGAATTCAACAGGATTGATATCGAAGTTTTGTCAGTCATTGCACAACAAGTACTCACTATTCGAGAAGCTCTTTTAGAAAATAAGATCCAATTTGCTTTTTTCAGTAAAAATAGCATCAGTCTTAATCAAAATATGGGGATTTTCGTTACTATGAATCCAGGATATGCTGGTCGAACTGAGCTTCCTGATAATTTAAAGGTTCTTTTCCGACCTGTTTCAATGATGGTACCAAATTATGATCTTATAGCAGAAATCATGCTATTTGCTGAAGGTTTTTCTGAAGCAAAAGAACTTTCTCGAAAAATGACAAAGCTTTATAAGCTTTGTTCTGAACAATTATCACAACAAGATCATTATGATTTCGGGATGAGAGCTGTGAAAAGTGTTTTAGTCATGGCAGGTAATTTAAAAAGATCAGAACCAAATACTTCTGAAGAAGCTTTATTAATTAGAGCAATGAGGGATAGTAATATGCCAAAATTTCTCAGTTTTGATCTACCCTTATTCCATTCTATTGTAACTGACTTATTCCCAGGTAGTCATATCCCTGAATTAGAGAATATAGAGCTCGAAAAAGCGATAAAAAGCTGTTTAGAAATGGATAAATTTCGATTTACGAAGCTTTTTATTGAGAAAATTCTTCAATTGCATGAGACTTTAAAAGTGAGATTCGGAGTGATGGTAGTAGGGCCTACAATGGGCGGTAAATCAACGATAATCAACACATTAAAATCAGCTTATTCTCGCATAAAAGAGAAAATTGATGAAGATCCTGAATACATGATTGCTGATAAAGCTGATTATCAATTTGTAGAAAGTGTTACTTTGAATCCTAAAAGCATTAGTATGAATGAACTTTATGGTGAATTAGACATGCTTTCCCAGACATGGAGTGATGGTCTTGCAGCGAAAATAATGCGAGAATACGTTTCTGAAGAAGGTCTTGAGAAAAAATGGGTAGTTTTTGATGGACCAGTAGATTCTTTATGGATAGAAAACATGAATACAGTTTTAGATGATAGTATGACCTTATGTTTATCAAATGGTGAAAGAATTAAACTGAAAACTGAGATGAAAATGCTGTTTGAAGTGATGGACTTAGCAGTGGCTTCTCCTGCAACGGTTTCGAGATGTGGTATGGTTTTCGTGGATCAAGACGCTTTGGATTATAAATGCGTGATTGAGACATATTTTGACATGAATATTTTACCTCTGATACCAAAAGAATTATGCAATTATTTGCTCAGTCTTTTGCAGTTAAATTTCAAAAAAGCTTTGTTTTCTTTGAGGAAAAAAGCACAAGAACCTATTCCTACAGTAGATAATTCTCTAGCGTTAGCAATTTGTAGAAATCTAATGATATTTTTACAGGATGAACCTACAAAGAGGTTCTTCAACACTCCGATGGAGAATTATAAGAAACCATTAGGAAAACTCTTTATTTCAGCATTTTCTTGGGGAATTGCTGGTTCTTTCAACAATAAAGAAATTTACGAAAAGGTCTGTTCTGAAATTTTCAATGTAGGGGATCTGCCAAAAGGATCAATTTTCGAGAATTTTGTGTCTTTTGAGAAACCTGAAGGTGAATATCTTGCTTGGGAGACTATTTTACCTGAATTTATCTACAATCCGACACTACAATACTTCGATTTAGTGGTTCCTACTAATGAAACCGTATGTTATTCCTGGCTTTTAGAGCATTATATTCGAGAATTATTGCCTGTTTTTATGACAGGTGTCACTGGAACAGGAAAAACTATTATTGCGAACTCCACTTTAGAAAAATTGAAGAATGATGGGGTAATTAGCGCTTTACAAATCACATTTTCTGCTCAAACTTCATCGAGATCTATACAAATGCTTATTGAATCAAAGTTACAAGCTCAAAGAAAACAGAAAAAAATCATTTTAATGCCTCCTCCTGGGAAAAAACTGGTGATTTTTGTCGATGATATCAATATGCCACAGGTTGAGATTTACGGGGCGCAGCCACCTATTGAACTGCTCAGACAATATAATGATTACAAAGGATTCTATGATAGAAAAACACATGTTTGGAAGGATTTAGACGTAAATTTTAATTGAATTTTCTTTATTTTATACATAAAAATAAATATTATTAATATTTTTTTATAGAATACTGTGCTTTTAGCAGCTGCAGCTCCTCCTGGTGGAGGTCGAAGCGAGCTTAGCACCCGATTCACACGTCATTTCAATATCCTGAGTCTTCCGAACCCATCCTTTGAAAGTATGACTCTAATCTTCAACTCAATTCTCAAAGGTTTCCTCAAAGAAAACAACTTCAAAGCAGAAATCTTTGAATTAGCTGAAAGCCAATCAATGGTGAATGCAACATTGCAGATTTATCAGCAGATTTCTCGCGAATTATTACCTACACCAATACGTTCACATTATACCTTTAATCTTCGAGATGTTTCGAAGATTTTCCAAGGATTATTACTATCTAAACCCTCAGTTTTCACAAAAGCTGAAGAATTTATCAAGCTTTGGCTACATGAATGCTGTAGAGTTTTTCATGATCGCTTGATTAATGATGTAGATAGACGCTGGTTATTAGATAATCTGTTAAAGATGGTTTTTGTATATCTAAAGAATGATTGGAAAAGAGAACATGTGTTCGAATTAGAATTGCCGTTATTATATGTAGATTTTTTGAAACGGGGGATAGAATTGGATAAAAGGGTGTATGAAGAAGTGAAAGATCTTCAAAAACTGATCAAAACAATAAAAGAATATATGTCAGAAGAAACTAAATTGAATTTGGTTTTGTTTAAAGATGCTATAGAGCATTTATCCAGAGTTTCAAGGGTTCTAAGACAACAAAGAGGGCATTTCATGCTTGTAGGAGTTGGTGGTTCAGGGAAAAAAAGCCTTACAGCTTTAGCTTCAGTTCTTGCAGGATGTGAGATGTTTAGTATTGAGCCAAGAAAAGTCTATGGAAGGAAAGAATTTAGGGAAGATGTGTTTAAAATCATGCAAGAGGCTGCTTTTAAGAATAAAGAAGTGGTTTTTATGCTATCAGAATCACAAATAATCCATGAAGTTTTCTTAGAAGATATTAACAATATGTTGAATTCTGGTGAAATCCCTAATTTATTACAAAAGGAAGAAACAGAACTTGTTAATAGTGCTTTGTCTCAAGAAGCTAAAGATAAGTATTTCCCTGATGCTTATAGTCTATTTGTTGATAAAGTAAGAAATCATCTCCATGTAGTACTTGGAATGAGTCCTATTGGCAATGAGTTTAGAAATAGATTAAGAATGTTCCCTTCTTTAGTGAATTGTTGCACAATTGATTGGTTGAATCCTTGGCCAGAAGAAGCTTTATTCTCAGTAGCAAAGATGTTCTTAGAGAACATTGAAGGATTAAATGAAGATTTATTGAATAATTTAGCTACTTTATGTGTTTTCGTTCATCAGAATGTCAATGAAGAAGCTGATAATTTTTATCAGCTTTATAGAAGAAAAGTATATACCACTCCTAAATCTTATATAGATTTGATAGAATCTTATAAAAATTTATTGAAGTTGAAGACAAATGAAATTTCAACCAATAGAAATAAACTTTCAAATGGTATTTTCAAATTGGAAGAAGCCAATTCAACAATACAAGTTCTTAAAGAAAAACTGATAAAATTACAGCCAGAACTCAAACAAAAAACAATAGAACAAGAAGAATTAATCAAAAAACTTGAAATAGATGGATATGAAGCTAAGAAAAAGAAGCAGGTTGTTGCAGAAGAAGAGCGAATCGTTAATGAAAAAACGGATAAAATCAAAGAAATGAAGAATGAAGCTGATAAAAAGCTCAACGATGCTATGCCAATCCTTAACGCTGCAACAGAAGCTCTTAATACATTGAATCGAAACGATATTTCTGAGATAAAAGCCCAGCCGAATCCTCACGCTCTTGTAAGATTCACATTAGAATGTGTGGCAATTTTATTAGATGAAAAATCTGATGCAGAAAGCATAAAGAAGCTTTTAGCTGATCCAAATTTCTTAAGTCGAATGAAAGGTTTGCATGCCGATAATATTACGAAGAATACTCAAGATAAAATGAAGAAAAAACTAAATAGCAATCCTAATTTTGTGCCAGCAGAGGTTCAAAAGATCAATGTAGCAGCGAAATCTATTTGTGAGTGGGTGAGAGCAGTGACAGAATATACTGATGTTTGGAAAGAAACTGAGAAGAAAAAAGTATTTGTAGATGAAATGGACAAGGAATTACAAGCTGGCTATGTAGTTTTGCAAAAAAAACAGTCTGAATTAATTGAAGTGAATAAAAAAGTGTTAATTCTCGAGCAACAATACACTGAAAACAAGAAAGAAAAAGACCGATTAGATGAAGAAATCCAAAAAACAGAAGCTCGTTTATATCGGGCTTCTGAGTTAACAACTGGTTTAGAAGATGAACAAATTCGTTGGAAGGAGAATGTGAAGTTGTTTTCTGAAGATTTAAAGGTTTTAATGGGAAATGTATTCCTAGCGGGTGCTTCAGTCTCTTATTATGGAGCTTTTACTGGTCCCTTTAGAGAGAAAATGGTGTTTACTTGGTTAGCAAAATGCTTAGAATTAGAGATTCCATGTAGTGAGAAGTATAATTTACAAAAGATATTAGGGAATGCTGTAGAGATAAGAGATTGGAATACAAAGGGATTGCCTTCTGATTCAGTTTCCGTGAATAATGGTATTTTAGTGAAATACTGTAGAGCATATCCTCTGTTAATTGATCCACAAATGCAGGCAAATCGCTGGATTAAAAATCTATTTACAAAAGATAATTTAAAAGTGACGAAATTGAAGTCAGAATCTTTGCTAAAAACAATAGAATTATGCATAAGAATGAGTGAGCCTTTGTTAATCGAAGATGTTGAAGAAACTTTGGATCCAATGCTGGAGCCTTTATTGCTTAAACAATATACTTATTTAAATAATAGGAAAATGGTTAAAATAGGAGACGCACAACCTGAGATTTATGATAGTTTTAAGATGTTTTTTTCAACAAAAATATCAAATCCAAATTTTCTTCCTGAGATTTTTATCAGAGTAACTGTGATAAATTTTATCGTGACTTCTGAAGGATTAGAAGAACAATTGTTAGGCCATGTTGTCCGTAGAGAAATGCCTGAAGTAGAAGTTGTAAGAAGCGAATTGATTGTTTCTATCGCAAGAGATAAAGCCAATTTGAAGAAAAATGAAGATAGAATTCTTGATCTTTTAAATGATTCAAAAGGATTGATTCTTGATGATGTTGATTTAATTAAAAGTCTACAAGAAAGCAAAGCTACAAATGAAATCGTGAAGGAAAAACTGCAGGAAGCCGAGAATAAACAAGTGGAAATTGAATTGGCAAGAGCTAAATATAAGATAATTGCGACAAGAGGAAGCATTCTGTATTTCGTAGTAGTTGATTTGGCACTAATTGATCCAATGTATCAATTTTCACTGACTTATTTCACAAAAGTTTTCAAAACAGTAATTGAAAACACAGAGAAAAATGATGATCAAAAACAAAGGATTTCTAGTTTGATCACGAATATAACAGAGACTATTTATATAAATGTATGTCGTGGACTGTTCAACATCCATAAGAAAATTTTCTCTTTCCAAGTTTCAGCTCAAATTCAGCTTAAAGCTCATCTTATCACCCAACAAGAATGGAATATGTTTTTAAAAGGACCTTCAATCTTAACAAAAAGAGTTAGTATTTCAGAAGAAATAAAGCCAATAACCTTAACAAGAGTCACAGATTCTCAATGGTCTGCTCTTTTATCATTAAAGCAAATGAGTCCTGAATGGGCAGGTTTAATAGATAGTATGAAGGTTAATGCGAAAGATTGGGACGAATGGATTCTGAATTATGAGCCACATCTTATTGAATTACCAGAGGAATTCGATAATAAAATCAGTCTTTTCCAAAGGCTTTTATTAATTCGGTTATTAAGATTTGAGAAAACTGTGTATGCTTTAGACGTTTTTGTTGAGAAATTTCTTAGTAAAAAGTTTACATCGACAATCCCTGCTACAATGGAAGAAGCTTATCAAGATATTGATTCTCTAACGCCCTTGATCTTCATTTTATCCAATGGAGCGGACCCTTTAATGAATCTCCTTTCTTTCGCCAAAGAGAAAAAGGTCTCTAATGATAAATTATTCATAATTTCTTTAGGACAAGGGCAAGGTCCTTTAGCTGAAAAAGCTATTGAAAAGGCTTTAAATGTCGGTGGGTGGGCTATTTTACAAAATTGTCATCTAGGAAAGTCCTTTATGCCAGAATTAGAAAAAAAATTGGAAATGTTAGAAAATCCAGAATTTGTCGCTTCTTTGAATCCAGAATGTTTCCAGAAATTCAGATTATTCCTTACTTCAATGCCATGTACCTATTTCCCAGTATCTGTCTTGCAGAATGGAATGAAATTAACCAATGAACCGCCCAAAGGAGTCAAAGCGAATATTACCAAAACTTATAATGAGATGAGTATTGAAAAATTTGAGGGAAATCCTGCGGCAAAACCTCAAGTATGGAGGAAATTAGTGTTTTCTTTAGCTTTTTTCCACGCAATGGTACAAGAAAGAAGGAAATTCGGTGCTTTGGGATGGAATATCCTCTATGAATTCAATGATAGTGATTTGGAAAGTTCTTTAACGATGTTGAAGATAATGTTAGAGAATTATCAAGAAATTCCATGGGATGCTTTGAATTATATGACAGGAGAGATCAATTACGGTGGTCGAGTGACTGATGAATGGGATCGTAGATGTCTTTTATCGATTTTGAATAGATTTCTAACAGAAGATGTATTAGCAGAAGGCTTCAGTTTTTCTGATGCTGGGGGTTACAATATTCCAGGAGATGAGGCTACTCTAACAGATTATTTGAATTATATTTCTGATTTACCTGATATTGAGAAGCCAGACCTTTTCGGAATGCATGATAATGCGAATATAACTTTCCAATTGAAAGAAACAAGAATTACAATAGAAACTATATTGAATATACAGCCTAGAGAAGTTGGAACTTCAGGAGTAGTTGAATCATCTGATGATATTGTCAAAGAGATTCTGAAGACTTTTGAAGAGAAATTGCCTTTGTTTTTGAAAAAAGATCCGAATAAAGAAAATAAGATAAAACTAGATTATATTGATTCTTTGGATATTTGTTTGATGCAAGAAGCTGAACGATTTAACAAACTTCTTTATAGAATAAAAAACAGTATGGTGCAATTGAATAAAGCCTTGAAAGGAGAGGAGGTTATGTCAGCAGATCTTGACAAAATGTACCGGAAAATCCTGAATAATCAAGTGCCAGACCTATGGAATCGCTATGCCTATCCTTCAATGAAAGCTTTAGGCAATTGGTTCGATGATTTGATACAAAGAGTCCAGTTTTTCAAATCATGGATTGATAATGATAATAAACCTATCGCCTATTGGCTTTCAGCTTTTTTCTTCCCACAAGGCTTCTTAACGTCAGTTCTTCAAAACTATGCAAGAAAATTCAAATTACCTATAGATATTTTATCATATTCTTATAAATTCTGCCATTTCGCTGAAGTTGAACAAATCACACAGCCCCCGAATGAAGGATGCTATATTTACGGACTATTTGTTGAAGGGTGTAGATTTGATATGCAGAAAGGGTCTTTAGAAGAAAGTGAGCCTGGCATCATGTGCTCTTTTGCACCAGTTATTAATTTTATACCTACAGAAAATTATGTGGTTGATGAAAGAGATTATTCAATGCCAGTTTATAAGACGCCGGTTAGAGCGGGAACGTTATCAACAACAGGACATTCGACCAATTTCATTATTGCAGTTGAATGCCTTAGTAAGAAGAAACCTGAGTTTTGGATTTTGAATGGAGCTGCCTTTACTTGCGCACTCAATAATTAAAGAACGTTAAATGAGAAGAAAGAGTTTTTTTAAT
>JFJP01005659.1_pt1 | contig 14571 bp, 13 predicted proteins | sample 431651 | NCBI WGS metagenome assembly JFJP01 (sample SAMN02602958, study PRJNA72255) | Microbial mat metagenome, whole genome shotgun sequencing project. | biome: fresh water; feature: sink hole; material: water; isolation source: purple microbial (photo- and chemosynthetic) mats found in...
GACCCGCAGCCAAAATTTTTGCGTGCCAGCAAGATTGACGCGCCCAGGTAGCGGGGCTGATTCAGCACAAAGTCAGGGTTTGGCTGACGAGTGGCAGGATCTTGTCCAGGGTAGCCAGCGTCTAGATAGCGCCACTCATCAAACAGATTCTCACCAAAGCCGGTTTTGCGGATGGATTTGAGAAACTGCTTCGGAATGATGGCGTCGGTGTCCACGTTTTCCCGATCCATCGGGGCCACCAAGCCCGTGAGTAAAGCGAATTTTTTCATGAGCTGCCTGGTTATTTTTTAGCCGCACCTTCAATGGCTGAGCCGGCTTTCTGGATGTCCTGGCCGACACCTTTGACGGTGTTGCAACCCGTCAGGGTCAGCGCGGTGATCAAGAGCATTGCAGTGACTATTTTCATTCAGGGCCTCCAGACATTGAGTTAGACAAATTTTCTGACATCAACAAAATGACCGTAAACGGCCGCCGCTGCCGCCATGGCCGGGCTGACCAGATGGGTGCGGCCACCAGCACCCTGACGGCCTTCAAAGTTGCGGTTGCTGGTGGATGCACAGCGCTCGCCGGGTTCCAGTCGGTCGGCATTCATGGCCAGGCACATGGAGCAGCCCGGTTCGCGCCACTCGAAACCCGCGGCAGTGAAAATGGCGTGCAGTCCTTCGCGTTCAGCCTGTTCCTTCACCAGGCCAGAGCCCGGAACTACCAAAGCCTGCCGGACGCTAGACGCCACCTTGCGGCCTAGCGACTTGACGATTGCAGCGGCTTCGCGCATGTCTTCAATGCGGCTGTTGGTGCAAGAGCCAATGAAGACCTTGTCAACATACAAATCGTTGAGTGCCTTGCCGGGCTGCAGATTCATATAGGCTAGTGCCCGCTCGATCGCACCCCGCTTGTTGGCGTCCTTCTCTTTGTCGGGGTCTGGCACCCGGGCGTCAATGCCCAACACCATTTCTGGCGACGTGCCCCAAGTGACTTGTGGAACCAGTGCGGACGCATCGAGTTTGACAACAGCGTCGAAATGGGCGTCTTGGTCCGATTGCAAGGTCTTCCAGTACGCAACGGCCTGATCCCACTCGATGGCAGCGGCCGCCTTGCTGGCTGCGCCGTGCCCTGGGGCAAGCGGCCGACCTTTGACGTAGTGAATGGTTTTCTCGTCCACGGCGACCAGACCGGCACGGGCACCGGCTTCGATGGCCATGTTGCACACGGTCATTCGGCCCTCCATGCTCAGCGCGCGGATGGCAGCGCCACCGAATTCGATGGTATAGCCGGTTCCGCCGGCCGTGCCGATCTTGCCGATGATGGCCAGCACGATGTCTTTGGCACTGCAACCACGTTGCAACACACCGTCAACCTGAATAAGCATGTTCTTGGCTTTTTTGGCCAATAGGGTTTGCGTGGCCATGACGTGCTCAACCTCGCTGGTGCCAATACCATGGGCCAGCGCACCAAACGCGCCATGGGTGGAGGTATGCGAATCACCACAAACGACGGTCATGCCGGGCAGGGTGGCACCGTTTTCAGGGCCAATCACATGCACGATCCCTTGCCGTTTGGACAAAAACGGAAAGTAGGCCGCCGCGCCGTACTCCTTGATGTTGGCGTCCAGCGTCATCACCTGCTCTTTGCTGGTCGCATCGGTAATACCGTCGTAACCGCGCTCCCATCCGGTGGTCGGTGTGTTGTGATCGGCCGTGGCCACCACCGAACTTACTCGCCAAACCTTGCGACCAGCTTGGCGCAATCCTTCAAACGCCTGCGGGCTGGTGACTTCGTGCACCAGATGCCGGTCAATGTAGAGCATGGCGGTGCCGTCTTCCTCAGTGTGGACGACGTGTTCGTCCCAGAGTTTGTCATACAAGGTTCGGGCAAGGGCGTTTGGTTCCATGCGTGTCTTTGTGATTCGGTCAGTTAAGCAATCATTTTAAACGGCAGGTGCAAAAAAACCCGCCGGTGTTGCCATCCGGCGGGTCTTGTCTGACTGCGGGGGGCTTAGCGTTCGGAGACCGGTTTGACGTTGCGGGCGTTGGCCCCGACATACAACTGACGCGGGCGACCGATTTTGTACTCTGCGTCACTGATCATTTCGTTGAGCTGGGCGATCCAGCCGACGGTACGTGCCAGCGTGAACACGCCGGTGAAAAGGTTTACAGGTATACCGATGGCACGCTGCACAATACCGGAATAGAAATCGACGTTCGGGTATAGCTTGCGTTGCACAAAATAGTCGTCCTCCAATGCGATTCTTTCCAGCTCCTTGGCCAGTTTGAACAAAGGGTCGTTTTCCAGACCCAGCTCGGCCAGCACTTCGTTGCAAGTTTCTTGCATCAGCTTGGCGCGCGGATCATAGTTTTTGTAGACGCGGTGGCCAAAACCCATTAGTTTGACGCCAGAGTTTTTGTCCTTGACCTGCTCCATGAACTGACCGACCTTGGCGACACCCCCTTGGCGCTGAATATCTTCCAGCATGTTCAGGCAGGCCTCATTGGCACCACCGTGCGCCGGACCCCACAGGCACGCAACACCCGCTGCGATAGCAGCAAACGGATTGGTCCCGGACGAGCCACATAGGCGCACTGTTGAGGTCGATGCGTTCTGTTCATGATCTGCGTGCAGGATAAAGATGCGATCCAAAGCACGTTCCAGCACTGGACTGACCACGTACTCCTCACACGGCGTGCCAAACATCATGCGCAGGAAATTGCCGGCATAGCTGAGATCGTTGCGCGGGTACATGTAGGGCTGACCCACACCATATTTATAGGCCATGGCCACAAGCGTCGGCATTTTAGCGATCAACCGGATAGCCGCCACATCGCGATGTTCGGGGTTATTGATGTCGGTACTATCGTGGTAGAACGCAGACAGGGCACCGACCAATCCGGTCAGCACCGCCATCGGATGGGCATCACGGCGGAAACCGCGCATGAAAAAATGCATCTGTTCGTTGACCATTGAGTGGTTAATGACCAGTTTGTGGAAGTCCTTGCGCACCTTTTCTTTAGGCAGGTCACCCTTGAGCAGCAAATAGCAGGTGTCGAGGTAGTCGCACTGGGTCGCCAATTGCTCAATTGGGTAGCCCCGATACAACAGTTCACCCTTGTCTCCATCTATATAGGTAATGGCAGATTGGCATGACGCGGTGGACAGGAAACCAGGATCGTAGGTGAACATTCCGGTTTGCGCATAAAGTTTGCGAATATCAATCACGTCAGGTCCAATGCTGCCGCCGTAAACAGGCAAGTCAACACTAGGGCTGCCGTTGCTAAACGACAGGGTGGCTTTATTTTCAGCTAGCTTCATATCAATCTTTCAGGGGGTTGCTCTCAACATACTCAAAACTTCAGATACATCGTCGCGATCCAGGTCGGGCTGCACTTGTGCCAGGGTTTTTCGGCCCAGATGCAGGTCAAGCAGATCGTTGTCACTCAACTCCATTAGAGCGTTTAGACCTTGCGCCTGCTTTACGGTCAACGAGGACTCGAATTTCTTGAAAAAACGTGCGATGAAGATGTCGTTCTCCAGTAGGCCACGGCGACACCGCCAGCGCAATTTGCTGATCGCTCTTTCGTCGACGAAATCGTCTGGCAATACTGACGCAGCGGTAGGCATGGTCAGTGCATCAGATGGCGCGACGCACCATTAACTCTTTGATCTTGCCGATAGCAGCTGTCGGATTCAAACCCTTGGGGCACACATCCACGCAGTTCATGATGGTGGTGCAGCGAAATAGCCGATAGGGGTCTTCAAGGTTGTCCAAGCGCTCGCTTGTGGCTTCATCCCGACTGTCAGCAATAAAGCGGTAGGCTTGCAGCAGACCTGCCGGGCCGACAAACTTGTCCGGATTCCACCAGAATACCGGGCAACTGGTGGAGCAACTGGCACACAAAATGCACTCGTACAAGCCATTGAGCTCGTCGCGTTCTTCGGGGCTCTGCAGACGTTCTTTTTCCGGTGGACGGGTATCGTTGACCAAGTAGGGTTTGATTGAATGGTACTGCTGGAAAAACAGCGTCATGTCCACGATCAGGTCACGAATCACTGGCAGACCAGGCAGTGGCTTTAGCACTATGGTGTCGGGCAAGGTACGCATGTTGATCAGACAAGCCAGCCCATTTTTGCCATTGATGTTCATCGCATCCGAACCACAAATGCCTTCACGGCACGAGCGACGATATGACAGGGTGGGGTCGAGTTGCTTCAGTTTGCCAAGTACATCGAGCAGCATACGCTCACTGCCGTCGAGTTCGAGCTCAACGGTCTGCATATAAGGCTTGGCATCGGTATCCGGGTTGTAACGGTAAATCTGAAATGTGCGTTTTGCCATGATGGGTTCTCTTGTTCGGTTGGGTGCAGAAATCTGCTGTACGGACACGATCAGAAAGTGCGGACCTTGGGTGGCACGGAGGCTACCGTCAGGGGTTTGAGGTTGACCGGCTTGTAACTCAGGCTATTGGTCTTGCGATCCCACAGGGTGTGCTTGAGCCAGTTTGCGTCGTCGCGGCCCAGTGGGCAAGTGGCATCGTCGGCTGGGCGGTCGTAGTCCAACACGGTATGGGCACCACGGCATTCCTTGCGGGCAGCAGCCGACACCATGGTGGCTTGAGCGGCTTCCATCATGTTGTCAACTTCCAGCGCTTCGACACGCGCTGTATTGAAGATCTTCGACTTGTCAGCCAGCGTGATGTTGTTGACCGCATCACGCATTGCTGCGATCTTGACCACGCCTTCGTCCATGCTTGCTTGTGTACGAAACACGCTAGCGTGCATTTGCATCGTGTTGCGGATGTCGTCACCCACCTTTTGCGCGTACTCGCCAGACTTGGAGGTGTCCAGACGGTTGATGCGCACCAAGGAAACATCAGCGCCATTCTCGGGTACGGGCTTGTGTTTGTCGTTTTCGTTGTTGAACTGGACAATGTGCTTGCCGGCGGCACGGCCAAACACCACAATATCCAGCAGCGAGTTTGTGCCAAGACGGTTGGCACCATGCACACTCACGCAGGCACATTCGCCCACTGCGTAAAGGCCATTGACAACCTTTTGACCACCTTGACCGTCGGGCGTGACCACTTGGCCATGAATGTTAGTGGGTACGCCGCCCATCTGGTAGTGAATGGTCGGGATCACCGGAATTGGCTCCTTGGTAATGTCTACATTGGCAAAGTTGTGGCCAATCTCGAACACGCTTGGCAGGCGCAGGGCGATGGTTTCAACACCCAAGTGCGTCATGTCAAGGTTGATGTAGCTCTTGTTGGGACCACAGCCCCGGCCCTCTTTGATTTCCTGATCCATACAGCGCGAAACAAAGTCGCGTGGGGCCAAGTCCTTGAGAGTTGGCGCATAACGTTCCATAAACCGCTCGCCATTGCTGTTACGAAGAATGGCACCTTCACCCCGGCATCCTTCTGTCAGCAAAACACCGGCACCGGCCACCCCGGTTGGGTGGAACTGCCAGAATTCCATGTCCTGCAAGGGAATGTCGGCACGTGCGGCGATGCCCAAGCCATCGCCAGTATTGATGAAGGCGTTGGTGGAGGCGGCAAAAATTCGGCCTGCGCCACCCGTAGCAAGCAGCACGGTTTTAGCACGTAACACGTGGATTTCGCCGGTTTCCATTTCGAGCGCTGTCACGCCGACAACGTCGCCCTCAGCGTCGCGGATCAGGTCTAGTGCCATCCACTCGACAAAAAAGTTGGTTCTTGCCTTGACGTTTTGTTGATAGAGGGTATGCAGCATCGCGTGGCCGGTACGGTCTGCGGCTGCACAGGCGCGCTGTACGGGCTTTTCGCCATAGTTGGCGGTATGTCCGCCAAAGGGGCGCTGGTAAATGGTGCCATCCGGGTTGCGGTCAAAAGGCATGCCAAAGTGCTCCAACTCATAGACTGCCTGGTTGGCTTCGCGGCACATGAACTCGATGGCATCCTGGTCGCCCAACCAGTCCGATCCTTTGATCGTGTCGTAAAAGTGATAGTGCCAGTTGTCTTCGGCCATATTGCCCAGGCTGGCACCGATACCGCCCTGTGCCGCCACCGTATGCGAGCGGGTGGGGAACACCTTGGTCAGCACGGCGACATTCAGCCCGGCATTGGACAGGCGCAGCGAGGCGCTCATGCCCGAGCCGCCAGCGCCGACGATGACGACGTCAAATTTGCGCGTTGTGAGTTTGGAAGTTGCAGTCATGATGAATCTTGTTGGTTGAATTGGAGTGTCTGAGCGCAAGACCAAAAAAGCGCATTGACACGGCCCTTTTGGGTCAAATATGAAGGGTTACAGGCGCCACAAAACCTGAATTGCCCAGCCAGCACAGGCGACCAGCCAAGCAATGGCAAAAACATGCATCACAAATCTGAAAGCATACGGCTTGACGTAGTCCATGAATATGTTGCGCATGCCGACCCAGACGTGAAACAGCATGGACACAATGACCATGAAGGTCAGCGTTTTCATCCACTGAGCGGCAAAAATGCCCGCCCACAACTCATAGCTGACAGGACCGTTGCTAAAAACTATCTGTGCCAAGACCAAAAGGGTGAAAAGAGCCATCAAGACAGCGGTGACGCGCTGTGACAACCAGTCGCGCATTCCGTAATGCGCACCAACGACCGAGCGGTGGGAACCGTAGTTAACTGACATAGAAGTCTCCTGAATTAATAAAGGCCGAATAACTTTGCGCCAAGTACAACGGTGAGGCTGAGTGTGAGCCCCAGCACAACTGCTGCCGACTGACGACCGAAGTCTTTGCTGACATGGTGATGGTGGGTGTCCATCCAGAGATGGCGCAAGCCAGCGATGAAATGGTGCAGACTGGCCCAGATCAGCCCAAGTACCACCAGTTTCCAGATGAAGCCTGGCAAACCCAGCATGCCAACATTAAAAGCTGCTTTGAATTTCGAGAATGAAATTTCGGAGGAAATAGAAGTATCAAACATCCAGATGATGAAAGGCATCAAAAAAAACATGATTGCGCCACTGACGCGGTGCATGCCAGATGCCAAGGACGCCAGCGGCCATCGGTAGCTGGTGAGACTTGGGAAATCGATGTTGCGGAATTCGGGACGGGATTTTGCTGTGCTAGCCGCTGGTTCAGACATACGTTGCTTTCTATGTTTTGAGTAACTGCTCGGTAATCGGTGGATGCCGAATACCGGAAATTCTATTGCAATGCAGCATCGTACGCTTTACTGCGAAGGCATTTTTCTCCTTGAAATCTTCTTGATGTCTTGAAATTTATGAAAATTTGATGAGTTTGGCACCAAGCTTACGCGGAGGTTACGACAGAAGTTTCAGTTCAGCGCGTTGTGGTAGTGGTGGGTATCTGTGCGGTAGTAGCCTTTGCGAAGTTCCATGGGCTCGTCCCGGTAGGTGAAAGCCACCCGCTCAACGCTCAACAAAGCTGTACCTTGCTTGACATTCAACAGTGATTCATGCAGCCTTAGTGAGGGAATCGCCCGTATTTTTTCTTCAGCGCGAACCATCCGGACATTGAACTCGGTTTCAAAAAGGGCATACATTGGTCCCTGGTAATTTGCCAACCTCTCGGCCGTTAAACCTTTAAAGGGCACCGCCGGAAGCCAGATATCTTCCAAAATGATTGGGGTGCCGCCAAAACTAAGAACGCGACGCACTTGAAGTACGGTTTCGCCAGTCCGCAATCCAAGTGCTTTGGCGACGTCTATGCTGGCTCGGGCACGCCGACACTCAATTATGTTTCTGTGGGCTGGCCCCGCGCTCCCCCGGGTCCCGCTGTCAGGCTCTAGCTTCAAAAATCTGAACTGAACCTGCTGTTCGGCGTGGGTGGTCACAAATGTACCTTTGCCCTGGCGTCGCAGTAGCAAGTTTTCAGCAGCGAGTTCGTCGATGGCCTTGCGCACCGTTCCCTGGCTGACCCTGTATCGCGAGGCCAGGTCCATTTCGCTGGGTATGCCTTCACCTGGCTTCCACTCGCCAGCGCGCAAACTGTTAAGAATCAAACGCTTGATTTGTTGGTACAGTGGACTAAACGCAGGTGCCATGGAGGCTGCTGGTACAACGGCCAATTCACCAGATTCGGTATCGCTGTCGGCGGTGGGTTCGGGCGTGATCTGCATGTTGAAATGTCTCCAATGGACTGCTGTCGTTCTGGCGGATCATATCTTATATAAGATATAAGACAAGTTGACTCTACGCCAGTTTCGAGAGTACACTCTCGCAGCCCGGATGGGATGGGTTTAGACCATCCCACCTGGGTCCGCTGAATTTTCATCAATAAATTTTTGGAGTCTTCATCATGAGCAAAAAGCCCGTTCGCGTTGCAGTTACTGGCGCAGCCGGTCAAATTGGTTACGCCATCTTGTTTCGTATCGCCTCGGGCGAAATGTTGGGCAAGGATCAGCCTGTGGTGTTGAGCCTGCTAGAAGTGCCTGTCGAAAAAGCGCAGCAAGCATTGCAAGGCGTGATGATGGAACTGCAGGACTGCGCTTTTCCGTTGCTAGTGGGGATGGAAGCGCACAGCGACCCGATGACAGCATTTAAAGATGTGGAATACGCCATGCTGATTGGTTCCCGCCCGCGCGGCCCAGGCATGGAACGCGCAGAGCTGCTGGCCGTGAATGCTGAAATTTTTACCGCGCAGGGCAAAGCCCTGAACGCCGTGGCCAGCCGCAATGTCAAAGTGCTGGTGGTGGGCAACCCGGCCAACACCAACGCCTACATCGCCATGAAGAGCGCACCAGACCTGCCGCGCAAGAATTTCACCGCCATGCTGCGCCTCGATCACAACCGTGCGCTGAGCCAAATTGCTTCCAAAACCGGCAAGGCTGTGGCAGACATTGAAAAAATGGCGGTTTGGGGTAACCACTCTCCAACCATGTATGCCGATTATCGCTTTGCCACGATTGGTGGGGAAAGCGTCAAGGACATGATCAACGACCAGGACTGGAATGCCAACACTTTCCTGCCAACTGTCGGCAAACGCGGTGCTGCGATCATTGCGGCACGTGGTGTGTCCTCGGCGGCATCTGCTGCCAACGCGGCCATCGATCATATGCATGACTGGGCATTGGGCACCAACGGCAAATGGGTCACCATGGGTATTCCATCTGACGGCCAGTATGGCATTCCAAAAGATACCGTATTTGGGTTTGCAGTCACCTGTGCCAATGGCGAGTACATGCTGGTTGAAGGGCTGCCGATTGACGCATTCAGTCAGGAATGCATCAACAAAACGCTGAAAGAATTGCAAGACGAACAAGCCGGCGTAGCACACCTGCTGTAAATCGTTAGTGCAGAGACGGGTCTGTGACTCATCCGCGCAATGTTTTGTTGGGTGCTGCAGTGGCAGCAGCCATGCCGGTTTGTGATCATTTTTGCGGCATAGAGTCGCGGATGGTTAAAAGCCCGGCATTGCAGGTTGAGCTGGCCCAAGATTTTGGCACCTGCGTTTTTGATGTCACCCTTGACTGCGAAGACGGGGCTTCGGTCGGGGCCGAGGTTGATCATGCTTTTATGGTCGAAGCCCTTGTAAATCAAGCACAACATGCTAATAAAAATGTAGCGTATAGGGCAACGTCGCGCATCGCTGTCAGAGTGCATCCGGTGGATCATCCGTCGTTTGAGTGCGGTGTTGAGACCAATGTGGGTGGTGCTGGCTCTGGCTCCTGTCACTTGATGTTGCCCAAAGTCGAGTCAGTCGCTGATATTGAGAGCGCCGTATTGACTGGCGATGCAGCTTCGCAGAATAAAAATCACCGGGGAGGGCTGGCAATCCAGGCGCTGATTGAATCACCGCTCTCCGTCCAGCGCGCTGGAGCTATTCCCGCACATCCGCGCGTGGAGTCGCTCAGCTTAGGAATGATGGATTTTGTATCTGCGCATGGGGGTGCCATTCCAGTCAGTGCCATGGGCTTGAACTCCCTGAAACTGAAGGGTCACCTGGACCAGTTCAGCCACCCGATGGTTGTTCAGGCTAAGCTCGATATTTCGGCGGCCTGTCACGCCGCAGGTAAAGTTCCTTCGCATCGTGTTGTCACAGAATTCAAGGACAGCGCTGCTGTGGAGCTTGCAGCCAGGCGTGCCAACACAGAGCTTGGTGTTTCCCAGTTGCGGAGTATCCACACAAACCAAATCAGGCCAATACTCAGGGCTTTTGCACCTATCGACAATGAAAATGAGCAAGCCAGTGAGACTATCTGTGCAGCCCTTGCCGCTGCATGGACACCCCTGTCTTTGGGTTGCAAATTGTATGACCGCGCGAGCTTTCGATATTACTGGAACGTGCTGGAGAGGGCCCATCAAACAGCGCGGCTCGGTCTTCACGATCCTGCGCAAGCCTTTTTTGTCTCTTGAGAATTGATTCCATCACCAATATGAGGCTCGCATTTATGAAACAAACTATTGGGCAGTTAATTTATTCCTCTGGGTCACGCGGGTTGACAACCGTCGCTGTAGCGCTATTCGCTTGCTGTCTGGTCGTCCCTGAAAGAGTGATGGCAGCCGAAGCTGTCAAAAAAGTTGTTAAACCTGTCGTAAAAAAGCCCACAGCCAGCCGCAAAGAGCTTAAAAGCAAGGCAAACCAATTGGCGGCGGGCGTGGTGGCCGCTGAGCAAGCACTGACACCAGATGAAATGGTGATTGCCCAAAAGGTTGAAATTGGAGAATTTGCTTGCGAGTTGGGTGTGAAGGTCAGCATCAAAGCCGATCCGCGTCTTCCAGGTTATTTCGATCTGGAAGAAAAGAAGTTGAAATTCCGGATGTCGCCGGTCGTCACGAGCACTGGCGCAGTTCGGCTGCAGGATGAGCGCGAAGGTGCAGTTTGGCTCCAACTAGCCAACAAGTCCATGCTGATGAGCCAGAAACTGGGGTCCAGACTTGCAGACAACTGCATGAGTCCAGCGCAGATGGCGGTTGCACAGGCGATGGAAAAAACCCCGCCGGCCAGTTTGCTTGAACCACTGCAGGTTGCCAATAAGGTGGTTGCACCGACGCCAGCATCCTCTGGATCTGCATCGGCCTCACCTGTTCAGTAACCTAATTTTTTAGTTTTTCTCGTCGTTTTTTGATCAATAAAGGAGTTTTTTATGTTGCAAGCCTATCGCGCCCACGTTGCTGAGCGCGCTGCCCTCGGCATTCCCGCGCTGCCACTGACAGCCCAGCAAACAGCGGAATTGATCGACCTGCTGAAAATGCCCCCTGAGGGCGAAGAAAAATTTCTGGTCGAATTGATTACCCATCGTGTTCCTGCGGGTGTTGACGACGCGGCAAAGGTCAAGGCAAGTTACCTGGCGGCTGTCGCGCACGGAACAGAAGTATGTTCCTTGATCAGTCGTGACAAGGCTACTGAATTGCTAGGGACCATGTTGGGTGGCTACAACCTGACTCCGCTGATTGATTTGCTTGATGACGCTGCTGTAGCTGGCGTGGCTGCTGACGCACTGAAAAAAACTCTATTGATGTTCGACCAGTTTCATGACGTCAAGGAAAAGGCTGACAAGGGCAATACACACGCCAAAGCGGTTCTTCAAAGCTGGGCTGATGCAGAGTGGTTCACCAGTCGCCCCGAAGTGCCAAGAAGTATCACGCTGACCGTGCTCAAAGTCACCGGCGAAACCAACACTGACGATTTGTCGCCGGCACCTGATGCCTGGAGCCGCCCGGACATTCCATTGCATGCTCTGGCGATGCTGAAGAACAAGCGCGACGGCATCACCCCTGAAGAGGATGGCAAGCGCGGACCGGTGAAATTCATCGAAGACCTGCGCGCCCGTGGCAACTTGGTCGCCTATGTCGGCGACGTGGTTGGCACTGGCTCCAGTCGTAAATCTGCCACCAACAGCGTTTTGTGGTTTACCGGGGAAGACATTCCCTTTGTTCCCAACAAGAGATTTGGCGGTGTCTGCCTCGGCTCCAAGATTGCCCCGATTTTCTACAACACCATGGAAGACGCGGGTGCCTTGCCGATTGAACTTGACGTGAGCCAGATGAACATGGGAGACACCATTGAACTCCGTCCCTATGAAGGCACTGCTCTCAAAGATGGCAAAGTGGTTGCCAACTTCACGCTCAAGAGTGAGGTGCTGTTTGATGAAGTGCGCGCAGGTGGCCGCATACCGTTGATCATCGGCCGCGGGTTGACCTCCAAGGCGCGTGAAGCGCTGGGGCTACCCGTGTCCACATTGTTCCGCTTGCCGCAGAACCCCAAGGCCACAGGAAAAGGATTCACGTTGGCGCAAAAAATGGTTGGTCGTGCCTGCGGTTTGCCAGAAGGTGAGGGCGTGTTGCCCGGCACCTATTGCGAACCCAAGATGACCAGCGTTGGCTCACAAGACACCACAGGCCCAATGACGCGCGACGAACTTAAAGACTTGGCTTGCCTGGGCTTTAGCGCTGACCTAGTGATGCAGTCGTTCTGCCACACTGCCGCATATCCGAAACCTGTGGACGTGAAGATGCACCATGAGTTACCAGAGTTCATCAGCAACCGTGGTGGTATCCCACTGCGTCCGGGTGACGGCATCATCCACAGCTGGCTCAATCGTATGTTGCTGCCTGACACCGTCGGTACGGGCGGTGACAGCCATACCCGCTTCCCGATTGGTATCAGCTTTCCTGCCGGCTCGGGTCTGGTGGCCTTTGGTGCTGCCACCGGTGTGATGCCGCTGGACATGCCTGAGAGTGTGTTGGTGCGATTCAAAGGCCAGATGCAGCCAGGCATCACGCTGCGTGATCTGGTCAATGCTATTCCACTGTATGCCATCAAGTCGGGTGAGTTGACCGTGGCCAAGCAAGGTAAGAAAAATGTCTTTTCTGGTCGTATTCTTGAGATTGAGGGCTTGCCTGACCTGAAAGTTGAGCAGGCATTTGAGCTCAGCGACGCATCGGCCGAGCGCAGCGCCGCAGGCTGTACCGTGTACCTGAACAAAGAGCCGATCATCGAGTATCTCAACAGCAACATTGTGATGCTCAAGTGGATGATTGCAAATGGCTATTCTGATGTGCGCACCATCAAGCGCCGCATCAAGGCCATGGAAGCCTGGCTGGCGAACCCGCAATTGCTCAAGGCCGATGCCGATGCGCAATACGCTAGCGTGATCGACATCAACCTGGCCGACATTCATGAGCCGATTCTGGCTTGCCCGAATGACCCTGATGATGTGAAAACACTGGCTGAAGTAGCGGGTGTCAAGATCGACGAGGTGTTCATCGGCTCCTGCATGACCAACATCGGTCATTTCCGCGCTGCATCCAAGCTGTTGGAGAACAAGCGCGACATTCCCGTCAAACTATGGATGGCACCACCCACCAAGATGGATGCCAAGCAACTCAGTGACGAAGGCCACTATGGCGTGCTCGGCTCCGCTGGCGCTCGCATGGAAATGCCGGGCTGCAGCTTGTGCATGGGCAACCAGGCGCAGGTGAAAGAAGGTGCCACCGTGCTTTCAACCTCAACCCGAAATTTCCCGAACCGGCTGGGCAAGAACAGCAATGTTTACCTTGGCAGTGCTGAGTTGGCGGCGATTTGCTCCAAGCTTGGTCGGATTCCGACCAAAGCAGAGTACTTGGCTGACATGGGTGTGTTGACAGCTGCCAGCAGCAAGGTCTACCAGTACCTCAACTTTGACAAAGTCAAGGATTACACCGACGCTGCGGACTCCGTCAAGGAAAGTGCTGCCGCCTGATTGACCTGAAACTTGTCTGCCGCTGACTTTTTTAGTCAGCGGAACCCAGCCGAGCCAGGCACTGAAGCCAGCACTGAAACGCGGCGCAGACCCAGAGCACTTTTACATGGGCTAATTCTCTCACCCCAGTTGAGTGCTGGACAGTGCCTAGTTTTCCACCGGGATTCACGCTGTCATTCGTTCACTCTCAAATGGCGGATCATGGCGGCGATATTTGGTGATGATTTTCGTCAGGTCAGGTGCAGAAGAAGGAACCGCCAAAAATGCCGGGAGGGTGATTCGCAGTGCATTTGCGACGATCAGCTCATAGGGCGGCATGTCTGGATTCATGGTACGCAGCCAACTGCGAAAGCTTCGCCAAGCCTGTGCTGTGTGATTGATTGCGAGGTGCTGAAGTAGCTGTGACCGCCAACTCGAAAGTGCTGAATTTCAGCCGGGGTGAATGTGTATTTTCTTCTGCCTGCGTTTTCTGCCAAAATAGTTTTTAACGCGTCTTCTTCTGCCCCCTTTTTTGTTTTCTTCACACTTTGCCTGAGGGCGTGCGAGCGGGCATTGGGGCTCGTCTTCTCGACCCGATCGAGGAGCGGCCATGGCCAAGAGCGGGCAACGCAAGTGCTTGAAATGCGGCGAGTTTTTCGATCCTGAGTGCCGCAATGCAGAGCGACAACGCTACTGCAGCAAGTCCGAGTGCCGCCGCGCCAGCAAAGCCGCATGGCTGGCCAAACCACAAAACGCCGACTACTTTTGCGGGCCAACCCATGTTGTGCGGGTGCAAGCCTGGCGCGCCGCGCACCCCGAATATGGCCGAGCGCGGCGCAAGGTCTCTGCTGCGTTACAAGATGCCTTGCCTCCTCAAGTGATTGATTGCATTGAGGAAACACCCGATCGTGGTGAGATACCTGAGATACCTGGA
>JFJP01005660.1_pt1 | contig 14571 bp, 11 predicted proteins | sample 431651 | NCBI WGS metagenome assembly JFJP01 (sample SAMN02602958, study PRJNA72255) | Microbial mat metagenome, whole genome shotgun sequencing project. | biome: fresh water; feature: sink hole; material: water; isolation source: purple microbial (photo- and chemosynthetic) mats found in...
CCTCTACCGTGCGCTCCTGGAACTGGCTGATCCGAATCCAGGCATATCCGGGTTCGATCACCTTGGCGCGAACTGACTGTTGCTTGATCTCTTCGCGAATGATACTGGCGGTGAAGGTGCGGTTTTCGTCTTTGCGAAAGATCGTCAGAACCACTTTGGTATTGGGCTCGCCCCGCATGCGCTTGACGGCCTCATTGAGCGTCAAGCCCTTGACGGCGGTATCGTCTACGCGGGTGATCAGGTCGTTGGTCTTGAGACCCGCACGAAATGCCGGCGAGCCTTCGATCGGGGACACCACCTTGACCAGACCGTCTTCCTGGGTGATTTCAATGCCGACGCCGACGAATTTGCCTGAGGTGCCCTCTTTGAATTCCTTGAACGACTTTTTGTCAAAGTACTGTGAATGGGGGTCCAGGCTGGAGACCATGCCCGCAATGGCTTCCGTGATGAGTTTCTTTTCGTCCACGGGCTCCACATAGTCGCTCTTGACCATGCCGAAAACCGCCGCGAGTTGCTGCAACTCTTCCAACGGCAGCGGTGACATTGCGCTGCGCGCGACTGTTTGCAATGACACGGTTGTCAAGGCTCCGGTGATGACACCCAGTCCGACCCAGCCCGCAATTTTCAGTTTGTGACCCATAGTTTTCCAGTAACGCTTCAATATACACCTTGGAGGTGCTTTTCGGCTTTCGGTTCCGCTCCAGCGGCCATCCACACCGAATAAGCGGACCAATACCTCGCAGACTCAGGCTTTACCCTGAGCGGCAACGGCAGCAGCGGCCTTGGCAGCCGCCTCGGCGTCACCCAGGTAGTAGTGCCGCAGGGGCTTGAGATCAGCGTCCAGTTCATACACCAGGGGAATTCCATTGGGAATGTTCAGCCCCACAATGTCATCATCGGAAATATTGTCAAGGTACTTCACGAGCGCGCGAATCGAGTTGCCGTGTGCGGCCACCACGATGCGCTTGCCAGACCGGATAGCAGGTGCCATGACTTCGTTCCAGAAAGGCATCACGCGAGCAACCGTGTCCTTGAGACACTCGGTCAGTGGGACTTGGTCATGTTGCAGACTGGCATAGCGCACGTCCGATCGTTCACAGCGTGCATCCGTCGGCTCCAGTGCAGGCGGTGGCGTGTCGTAGCTGCGCCGCCATTGCAATACCTGCGCGTCTCCGTATTGCTTGGCCATGTCGGCCTTGTTGAGTCCCTGCAATGCACCGTAATGGCGTTCATTGAGGCGCCACGAGTGCACCACTGGTAGCCAGGTGCGGTCCATCTCGTCCAGGCACAGCCACAGCGTGCGGGTGGCGCGTTTGAGTACGCTGGTGTAAGCCAGATCAAACTCGTAGGCATCGGCCTTCAGCAGTCGGCCAGCATTCTTTGCCTGTTCGATCCCCAGTGGTGTGAGATCCACATCAGTCCAGCCGGTAAAGCGATTCTCGAGATTCCAGGTAGATTCGCCGTGGCGAACAAGAACAATTTTGTACATGGTTGTAGGGTGGGGCAAGTATGAAAACCGGGTCATCCGGCGGGGCAACGGTGTCCATTCTAAAATGCCGGGCTGGCTGGCGGGTAACTTACAAGGAACAAAGTGAAATTTATTATCGACAATTGGATGCTCATCTCTATCGCCGTGGCTTCCGGCGGAATGCTGTTGTGGCCGGTGGTACAGGGTGCCGGCGGGGGTGGATTGGTCCCGGCCGCCGCAGTACAACTCATCAACCGCGAAAAGGCGGTGGTGATCGACGTCTGTGAACCCGGGGAATTCGCTGCAGGACATGTGGTGGGTGCCAGAAATGTACCTTTGGGAGAACTGGAAACCAAATTGGGCGCAGCGGCAAAGAACAAGACCGTTCCGCTGATCCTGGTCTGCCAGTCAGGTGCGCGCTCAGGGCGTGCAGTCGCAATTGCCAAGAAACTCGGGTACGAGCAGGCGCAATCGCTCGGAGGTGGCATGTCGGCCTGGCGTGCAGCCAACTTGCCGGTTGAGAAGGCCTGAGCCCATGCAAACCGTCAAGATGTACACCACGGCCGTCTGCCCGTATTGCATTCAGGCCAAGCGCATTCTCCAGTCCAAGGGTGTTACGCAGATCGAAGAGATCCGTATCGACGCCTTGCCGCAGGAGCGCGCAAAAATGATGGAAATCACGGGGCGGCGAACGGTGCCGCAGATTTTCATTGGCGATACCCATGTGGGAGGGTGCGACGACCTGATGGCGCTCGACAGTCGCGGCGGGTTGATGCCCCTGCTGGGCGCGGCCTGACATAATCCCGACGCTGACAAGCGTTATCCGTCTGCCTGCCCCGTTGTGGGGCGGGTATTGTTTTACTTTGAAAGATATTTCCATGGCTGATCAAGATCCCGTTTTCCAGATTCAACGCGTGTACCTCAAGGAGGCGTCTCTGGAGCAACCCAATTCTCCCGGCATCCTGTTGGAGCAGGAGCAGCCTGCCGTTGACATTCAATTGGGCGTGCAGGCCAATCCGGTCGCTGATGGCATTTTTGAGGTGTGCGTGACCGCTACGGTGCATACCAAGATCAAGGACAAGACGGTTTTCCTCGTTGAGGCCAAACAGGCTGGTATTTTCGAAATCCGCAATCTGGCGCAGGAGCAGATGGGGCAAATCATGGGCATTGCCTGTCCGCAAATCGTGTATCCCTACCTGCGCGGCAACGTAGCCGATTTGATTCAGCGTGGCGGATTCCCACCGGTGCACCTCGCCGAGATCAACTTCCAGGCCATGTACGAGCAGCAGCAGGTGGAAGCCGCGAGCGCTGCACCGGGTACTTTGCCGCAATAATTTCTGAGCCATTTCGGCCTGCAGCGCGCATCTGTATTGCGTAAGCAGCTATGAAAATAGTAGTGCTCGGGGGCGGTGCGTGGGGCACTGCACTGGCCTTGAGTGCCGCAGGCAACATTGCGGCGTGTCACGCCGTGACCTTGTGGCTGCGCGATGCCAGGCAGGCGCATGCGTTGGAACTCGCACGTCAGAACCAGCGGTATCTTCCCGGTGCGATATTCCCCTATTCGTTGCGCGTCAGTGCGCAGCCGCTCACAGATTTCATCGGAATTGCAGACGCGTTCGACCTGGTGATCATTGCGTCGCCCATGGCTGGTTTGCGCGGTCTATTGACCGATATATGCACCCTTGCAATGCCCGTTGCCTGGTTATGCAAGGGCTTTGAGCAGGCCATCGGCACAGAACCCGGGCTGCTCGGGCACGAAGTACAGCAACAGGTTGCGCCCGGCTTGCATGCGGGTGTATTGAGTGGCCCGAGTTTTGCGCAAGAGGTGGCGCTTGGGCAGCCGACCGCGTTGGTCGCCTCCAGTGTCCACGCGGAGGTGCGTGATGCCCTGGTGGCAGGTTTTCACAGCGCCAGTCTGCGCGTCTATGCCAATGAAGACGTGGTGGGTGTCGAGGTCGGTGGCGCCGTGAAGAACGTGCTGGCCATTGCCACTGGTCTGTGTGACGGTCTGCAATTGGGGCTCAACGCGCGTGCCGCGTTGATTACCCGCGGCCTGGCCGAGATGACGCGCTTGGGCCTTGCGCTGGGGGCCCACCCGGAGACTTTCATGGGTCTGAGCGGCTTGGGCGATCTGGTGCTGACCGCTACCGGAGACCTGTCGCGCAACCGGCGGGTCGGACAGGCGCTTGCCAGTGGTCAAACTCTGGATGAGGCAGTGCATACCCTGGGTCATGTGGCGGAAGGTGTGTACTGCGCACGCACGGTGGTGCAGCGCGCACGCAGTCTGGGCATCGACATGCCAATTGCCCAATGTGTCGTGGAATTGCTCGACGGTCGCATGCGGCCCGCAGAAGCAGTAGCACGGCTTATGGGGCGTGACCCCAAGCGCGAAGGCCTGGTTACCCCTGCTGGACCCGCGCAGTAATGTGGGCCATGGCTTCTTGCACCTGATCCACCAGAATCAGGCACAGTTCGCCGGGCGCTAGCTTGTCCAGCGCCATGTCAATGGCCAAAAACTCCCCGTGAATTTCGGTAGAGCTCTTGGTGCGCTTGGCGTGGGTCAGACCCTGACGCAATAGCGCTTTCACTTCGCCATCCCGGCGACCGCGCTGGCACTGGTCTTCAAATAGGATCACTTCGTCGAACGCGTCACCAAGGATCTCGGTTTGCTGGCGAATATCCTGATCGCGCCGGTCTCCTGCGCCACTGATCACCACACTGCGGCGTGTCGCCGGTATGGCCTGCACCGCCTGCACCAGGGCCATCATGGCGTCCGGGTTGTGGCCGTAATCGGCAATGATGGTGGCACCCCTGAACTTGAACAGGTTAAAGCGGCCCTGCGCGTTGTCGGTATCGTTGGAAAAGCTTGCCAGTCCTTTGCGAATAACATCCCAGTTCACTCCAAGTGCCCACGTAGCGGCCACTGCCGCCATGGCGTTGTCCACCTGGAATCCGATGGCGCCGTGCATGGTGACTGGCACTTCCGAGAGTGCAATCGTGGCTTGGAAATTACCCTTCGAGGCTACGATATGGCCATTTTCAACATAGACCACGGCATGGCCCTGCGCGCGGTGCGTGGCCATGACGGGGTGGTATTTGTCGGCGGCAAAAAAGGTAACATCCCCCAGTGCCTTGCTCGCCATGGATGCCACATTGCGGTCGGTGGCGTTGAGAACAGCGACGCCAGTCTTTGATACGTTTTGCACAACGACGCGTTTGAGCACCGCCAGATCCTTGACGGTGGTGATGTAGTTCAAACCAAGATGGTCGCCGCTGCCGACATTGGTGACTACGGCTACGTCGCACCGGTCAAAGGCCAACCCCTCACGCAACACGCCACCGCGCGCGGTTTCCAGCACCGCGGCATCCACATCCGGGTGTAGCAGCACACTGCGGGCGCTCTTGGGGCCGCTGCAGTCGCCGGTGTCAATACACTGGCCGTTCACATACACACCGTCGGTATTGGTCATGCCCACACGCATGCCATTGTGGGTAAGCAGGTGCGAGATCAGTCGAACGGTGGTGGTTTTTCCATTGGTCCCGGTGACGGCAACAATGGGTATGCGTCCGTTTTCGCCATTCTTGAACATGCTCGAAATGATGGCTTCGCCGACCGCTCGCCCTTTGCCAAACGAGGGTGACAAATGCATGCGCAGCCCAGGCGCCGCATTGACTTCGACCACGCCGCCACCCTGCTCCTCGATCGGCCGCAGAATGCTGTCACACACTACGTCCACACCGCAGATGTCCAGGCCCACCATATGGGCAGCAGCGACGGCCCGCGCAGCGACTTCCGGATGAACGTCATCGGTAACATCGGTGGCGGAGCCACCAGTGGACAAGTTGGCGTTGTTGCGCAGGTTGACGCGTTGTCCTTTGACAGGCACCGAGTCGGCAGTCAGTCCTTGTGAGGCCAGACAGGACCTTGCGATGTCGTCAAAGCGGATTTTGGTGAGCGAGGTGGAGTGTCCACTGCCACGGCGTGGGTCCAGGTTGACCTGGTCGACCAACTGGGCGATGGTCAGGACACCATCTCCAACCACCTTGGGCGGGTCGCGGCGGGCAGCTGCGACCATTTTGTCACCCACAACAAGGAGTCGAAAGTCGTTGCCCGGCATGTATCGCTCCACCAGAATGGTGTTGCGAAACTCGCGGGCAACTTCGTAGGCTTTGACCAGTTGCTCGCGCGAAGTGATATTGACGGTAACGCCCTTGCCCTGGTTGCCGTCGTTAGGCTTCACCACCACGGGAAGCCCAATCTCACAGGCTGCCTTCCATGCATCCTCGGCATCGCTGACCTCGCGTCCGGTCGGCACCGGCACGCCTGCGGCAGACAGCAACTTCTTGGTCAAATCCTTGTCCTGCGCGATCGCTTCGGCGATGGCACTGGTGACGTCCATCTCAGCCGCCTGGATACGACGCTGCTTGCTCCCCCAACCAAACCGCACCATGCTGCCTTCGGTCATGCGGCTGTACGGGATGTTGCGGGCGACGGCTGCATTGACGATGCAGCCTGTGCTCGGCCCTAGACGCACGTCCTCGTCGAGTTCACGCAATTGCGTCAGCGCCGCTGTCAGATCGAACAGACCATTGTCCATCGCAGCCTGGCACAAACTCTGAGCCAGCTCCAGCGCAAGGCGTCCTACCGCCTCTTCGCTGTATTCGACGACTACCTGAAAAACCTGGGCCTCGACTGTCGGCGTACAGCAGCTGAAAGTCACCGGGCAACCTGCCTGCGCCTGCAATTCCAGCGCCGCCAGTTCCAGAACGTGGGCCATGGGGATGGAATCATTGTGGCCGGTCGGCTGCAGCGGGCTGATCTCCGGAAAGCGGGCGCGCAGGCGTGCTTCGAAACCGTCGATCAGTCCGACCGAACACTCTGCTTCAGTGCATGAAACCACGGACTGAATGGCCGTATGGTGGCTCCAGAGATTGGGGCCGCGCAAGGCCCGGATGCGTGTGACTTCCATGCTATGCAATCAGTAAGAGTAGGGTGTTTTTTTCGGGTTGGACTCGAAGGTCCGCAATCCCGCGCCAATCAATTCAGGAGGAATATTCAAAGCCCACGCAGCAGCTACTGCCGCCATCACCATTTCTGGCTGCGAAGACTTGGCGGGTTTGAGTGTTGCCAACGGCAATTGGGCTATTTCGCTGCTTCCCTGCGCCATCACGATCAGTTCGTCACGCACGAAGACCACGCGCTCACCCGAGGCGCGGTGGTCTGCCATGGCGGGTAGCCTGGCATCCAGCGCATAGAAGATGACCTTGCCGTCACACAGCTCGGCCATCTCCACCACCTGGGGATCGGCGGCATTGAGCACGGCCGTACCGGTGGGAAGAATCACATCCACCTGGGTACGCGCCACTTTGAAGGTCTGCTCGGCGTCCAGAATGTCAAATTCCTTCAGCGACTCCTGCCAGCTGACGTCGGTCACAACGCCAACGCTGCATTTGTCATAAGCCAGACCCTCGGCCAATATGGTGTGGCTGCCGTTTTCGAACACTGCAGCCTGCACCGAACGATTGATCAGCAGGCGCTGTCCGGCTTCCCAGTGTGCGGCATCGTTGGAGGAAACCTGGCGGCCATCGAGGTATAGGCCTTCGCTGCAGGCCAGACCCACATGCTTGCCACTGATATGCGCGAGCCAAGCTACCAGGCGGGCGATCCGGCCTGTCTTTTGCGTTCCTGTGATGCCTACGATGGGGATGCGGCCGTCGCGGTCGGACTGAAACAGGTGGTCGATGATGGCCTTGCCGACTGGGCGACCGGCGCCCTGGGCGGGTTTGATGTGCGATAGCAATCCGGGGCTGGCATTGACTTCGATCACCGCGGCGCGCTGTGCGTGCATCGGTTTGGTTACATCTTCCAGCACCATGTCCACACCTGCAATGTCCAGCCCCACCACCCGGGCCGCCAAAGCGGCTGTGGCGGCAACGCTGGGGTGTACCGTGTCGGTAACGTCAAAAGCCACGTTGCCATTGCGCTGAATCAGTACTTTCTGGTCCGCCAGCGGGACCGACTCCGGCGTCAGGCCAGCGCGCTCCAGTTCCAGAATGATTTCACCGGAGTTGCTGGGCAGCACGACGTTGAGCGGAAAGTCTTCTCCGGTGCCGCGACGTGGATCGATGTTGATCTGTTTTTCGCACAGTTCATCTACCGTGGAAGCGCCATCTCCCGTCACCCACAGCACTTCACCACAGGCTGCGGCCACCACTTTCTTGCCAACAATCAGAAAACGGTGCTCGTCCCCGGCGATGTACTTCTCCACGATGACACTGCTGCCGCCACCCTTGCGGTAGGCCAGTGCGTAGGCACCCTCCACGTCGCTTTGGGTCATCAGGTTGAGTGACACGCCGCGGCCATGGTTGCCGTCGTAGGGTTTCACCACGACTGGCACGCCAATACTTTGCGCTGCCTCCCATGCGGCCTCGGCGCTGCGCACCAACTCCCCTTCGGGCACAGGCACTCCACAGGACTTGAGCAGGGATTTGGTGAGATCTTTGTCGCTGGCAATTTCTTCGGCGATGGCGCTGGTCTGGTCCGTTTCGGCGGTCCAGATGCGGCGCTGGTTGATGCCATAGCCCAATTGAACCAGATTGCCCTCCGTCAAACGGATGGATGGGATGCGGCGTTCGGTGGCGGCGTCCACGATATTGGCGGTGCTTGGCCCAAGGCACAAGTCATCCACACGCTCACTCAAGTGCGCCAATGTTGCCGGGAGATCGAAGGGGGTGTCATTTACTGCAGCCAGCACCAGTTCGCGTGCTGCTGCCAGCGCTTCGCGGCCCACCTGTTCCTGGCGGGTTCGAAAGGCAATCTTGTAGACACCGCGCTGCGACGTCTGGCGCGCCTTGCCAAAACCTGTGCGCATGCCGGCCAAATTCTGCAGCTCCAGCGTGACGTGTTCCAGGATATGCGCTGCATAAGTGCCTTCCCGCACCCTCTGCAAAAAGCCGCCGCGCACACCCGGGCTGCAGTGGTGTTCCACCAGGCTGGGCAACAACGTGGTCAGGCGTTCGTAGAATCCGGGCAGTGTGTTGGACGGGTGGTCCTCAAGCTCACCGATATCCACCAAGGCCTCAATGACAGCGCGGTAGGTCCAGATGTTGGGACCACGCAGGTGCGTGACCCGAAGGATGTCAATACTTTTCTTGTTGGTCATGGCTGGTTGTGCGTTGGCCGGTCCACCATCATGGTGTTGTCTGCGTTATGTATTCTCGCTCAGTCTGCCGCTGATTCGGCCGATGCCGTGTTTGGCCATGGACTAGCGTAAAGTCAGGCGTTGGTGTTCTAGCTCGCCTGCAATGGTGTGTGGTTATCAAGTAAAACAAGTTTCCCTCTGAAATGAACTCTTTAGCGTCTGTCGCAAACCTGCAGTTGCCTGATCTTTCCGCCCGGTGGCTTGCCGAAGTGCAACAACAACTCCGCCCCCAAGAGAACGTTCTGGCCATGCTGGAGGTTGACCTGGATGCCACACTGCAGTTTGTAAAAGGCCTGATCGTGGTCACCGAGCATCGATTGCTCAGTCGCGATGGCGCTCAGAGCCAGTGGCAAATCTGGGACTATGCTCCAGGTCTGGCATTGCAGCACCATGACCATGCGGGCGTTGCCCATCTCGACCTGGTAGATGCACACCGACGCCTGGCAACCTGGCGGTTCACATTGGGCCAGAATTTGCAGGCGATTCGGCTGGTCGACCAGTTTCAAGCGCAGGTTGAAAGCCATGTCACCGGCAAGCCTCTGGTGCTCGCTCTGAAAAACGTCTGTCCCAGTTGCAAGGCCCCTCTGGAGTCCGATCAGGAAGAGTGTCCGATTTGTACCAAAGTGGTTCACACGCCGCCTTCGACGTGGACGCTTTTTCGACTTTGGCGGTTTGCCAAACCCTACCGTGGCCAGCTGCTGCTGGGTTTCATTCTCATGCTGCTGGGAACGGCGGCCAGCCAGGTACCGCCCTATCTGACAATTCCGCTGGTTGACGAAGTCCTGATTCCCTACCAGAACGGGGAAAAGATTCCGACGAGCACAGTGGCATGGTACCTGTCGGGTCTGCTCGGTGCGGGCCTGCTGGCGTGGGTGCTCAGCTGGGCCAAGACCTACATCCTGGCGCTCGCGTCCGAGCGCATTGCAGCAGATCTGCGCACCACCACCTACGAGCATCTGCTGCGATTGTCCCTGGAGTATTTTGGTGGCAAGCGCACGGGGGATCTGCTGTCCAGGGTGGGCAGTGAAAGCGACCGCATTGCCGTCTACCTTTCGCTGCACCTGACCGACTTTGCCAGCGATGTGGTGATGATCGCCATGACCGCGGTCATTCTCTTCTCGATGAATCCCTACCTGGCACTCATTACCCTGGTGCCACTGCCATTCATCGGCTGGATGATCCATTTCGTGCGTTACCGACTGCGCACCGGGTTCGAGAAAATTGACCGTGTGTGGGGCGAGGTCACCAATGTGTTGGCCGATACCATTCCCGGCATACGTGTCGTAAAGGCGTTTGCGCAGGAGCAACGTGAGGCCCGGCGCTTTCGTGATGCCAACAAGCACAATTTGCTGGTCAATGACCGTATCAACAAGATCTGGTCCCTGTTTTCGCCCAGCGTGTCGCTGCTCACGGAAATCGGTTTGCTAGTGGTGTGGGGATTTGGCATCTGGCAAGTGTCCAAAGGCGAGATCACGGTGGGCATGCTGCTGGCGGCCATTGCCTACATCGGGCGCTTTTATGGCCGACTTGACTCCATGAGTCGCATCGTCTCAGTGACCCAAAAATCGGCGTCTGCCGCCAAGCGCATATTTGACATTCTGGACCATGTGTCGAGCGTGCCCGAACCTGTCAACCCGGTGCATGTGGGCAAAGTGCGCGGGCATATCGAAGTGCGCGACGTCGGCTTTCGCTACGGCAACCGCGAAGTCAATCGAGGCATCAGTCTGAACATTGCTCCGGGCGAAATGATTGGGCTGGTGGGCCATAGCGGCTCGGGCAAGAGTACGCTGGTGAACCTGATCTGCCGCTTCTATGACGTGTCGGAAGGTGCCATTCTGGTGGATGGCGTGGACATTCGCTCGTATGCCATGTCCGACTATCGGCAAAATATTGGATTGGTGCTGCAGGAGCCGTTCCTGTTCTTTGGCACCATTGCCGAAAACATCGCCTACGGAAAGCCGGAAGCGACGCGCTCTGAGATCATTGCTGCCGCGCGGGCGGCGCATGCCCACGAATTCATCCTGCGGTTGCCCCAGGGGTATGACTCGATGGTGGGTGAACGTGGACAGGGCCTCTCCGGGGGGGAGCGCCAACGCATCTCCATTGCACGTGCCTTGTTGATTGATCCGCGCATCCTGATCCTGGATGAAGCCACCTCGTCAGTCGACTCCGAGACCGAGAAAGAAATTCAAAAGGCGCTGGAAAACCTGGTGCAGGGCCGCACCACCATTGCCATCGCGCACCGGTTGTCTACTTTGCAGCGTGCCGACCGTCTGGTGGTGCTCGACCGGGGTCGCGTGGTCGAGGAAGGCACCCACGATGCGCTCATGGCCGAGGAGGGCGCCTACTTCAATTTGTACCAAGCGCAAGCGCGCAACATGGAGGCGAATATGCCCGGTGTACGTGTGGGACCAACCGAAAGGGAAAGACAGGAATGAATACGGTCACAGCCCGACAGCAGGTGGCCGTAAGTATCACCGACTTCATTCTGGAGCGCGATGCTATGGGTAAGCTCATTCTGTCGACATCGGCGGGCCAGCGTTACGTTGGCGTGTTGCCAGTGCGGGCGTTTCCCATCCAGTCACCCGACGAGGGCATTTCGATGGTTACGCCTGATGGCGAGGAACTTGCATGGATTGAAAAGTTGTCAGATGTTGCACAGCCGTCCCAGACCTTGATCCGTGAGGAGCTGGCCACGCGTGAATTCATGCCGGTGATCAGCGAGATCGTGGGAGTCACCAGTTTCTCCACGCCATGCACCTGGTCCGTTACAACCGACCGGGGGGCCACAGACTTCGTTTTACGCGGTGACGAGGACATCCGGCGCATCGGCACGGATGGCTGTTTGCTCATTGCCGACAGTCATGGTATTCAGTATCTGGTCCGGGATCAGTTCGCGCTGAATGCTCACAGCAAGAAGATTCTGGACCGGTTCCTGTGATGGAAATTTGTAACACTTTGTGAGAGTTGAAGGATCTGTAAGGCACAGCAACAGCATTCCGCGCAAAATAGACCTTCCACTTTTTTTCACCTGACGTTCCTATGCAGCCAAAAGATAACCGTCCCACCAAGCTCGTCGTGGTGGACGACGATGCGCGCATACGCGACCTGTTAAAGCGCTACCTGACCCAGGAAGGTTTTGAGGTTTTGCTGGCGGAAGACGCCAAGGCTTTGACGCGCATTGCGCAGCGTGAAACGGTGGATTTGATCGTGCTGGACCTGATGATGCCGGGTGAAGACGGGCTGTCGGTGTGTCGGCGCCTGCGCGCCAACAACGACCTCACGCCGATCATTATGCTGACTGCCAAAACCGAGGATATCGATCGCATCGTCGGACTTGAGGTGGGTGCCGATGATTATCTGGGCAAGCCCTTCAACCCCAGGGAGTTGCTGGCACGTATCCATGCGGTATTGCGCCGGCGACCGGTGCAGGAGTTGCCCGGTGCACCATCCGGAGACCAGGAAGTGGTGCGTTTTGGCCCATTTTCGTTCGACCTTGGCGCACGCACCCTTCGCAAGGGAGATGACGAATTGCCCCTGACCACCGGAGAATTTGCGATGCTCAAGGTGCTGGTACGCCATCCGCGGGTGGCTTTGTCCCGCGAAAAGCTGGCGCAGCTTTCGCGCGGCCGCGATTTCGAACCTTTTGACCGCAGCCTGGATGTGCAGGTTTCACGCCTTCGCAAACTGATCGAGGTGGACCCAACGGCACCGCGTTTCATCCAGACGGTCTGGGGTGTCGGCTACGTGTTTGTTCCAGACGAAGCAACCTGATTTGGCACCCACTCAATTTTTCGATTTCGATGCAGCGACGACGCAGCTCGGACAGGAAGAACCAGAGGAGACAGGCAACCGACTCTCGGTGAGCCTATTTTGGCGCACGTTTTTCCTGCTGTCGGTATTGTTGTTGGGATGTATGTTGGCCTGGTTGCAGACCTTGAAATCGTTGCAGTACGAGGCCCATGCTCTTGAGGTTGCCAAGGAGCTGGCGTCACAGGTCAATCTCAGTCGGGCGGCGTTGCAGCACTCTGATGCCATCGCGCGCGTGGCGTTGCTCAAAGTCATGCGTGAGGAAGAAGGCCTGCGCATCGTGCCACGGGAACCCAACGACGTTTTTGTGCTGCGTGACACTGACTCCGTGGGCAAGAAAGTGACGCTGGAAGTGACAAAGCATCTGGGTCCGGGTTCGATGGTGGCCACCAGCGTCAACGGCCGCATGGGCTTGTGGGTAGGCTTTCTGATGGGCGGAGATCCGTACTGGTTGCTGGCCGAGCACGAAGAATCGCTCCCGGCAGGGCGGGCCACCTGGTTGACCTGGCTGGCGCTCGCTACGTCCTTGTCGCTGGCGGGTGCTGCGCTGATTGCGCGGCTCATCAATCGGCCCCTGAAAGAGCTGTCGTTTGCTGCCGGCCGAGTACGCGAAGGACGCTTTGAGGCCAGCCAGCTTGATGAGCGTGTCCCCACTAGCGAGATTCGTGATGTCAACATCGGATTTAATCGCATGGCGCAGCGGTTGGCCAAGATCGAGCAGGATCGCGTCATGATGCTTGCCGGCATTTCGCACGATTTGCGCACGCCGTTGGCGCGCCTGCGGTTGGAGACCGAAATGAGTGTGATAGACACCAATGCGCGCGCCCACATGGTGGCCGACATTGAGCAACTCGACGCCATCATCGACAAGTTTCTGGACTACGCCCGGCCCGTGAACGGGCTTGGCGAGACCATTTCGCTCAGGAAAGTGGTGGACAACTGTGTATTCCCCTTGCAGGGTCGTAACGATGTGCGACTGATGGTGGATGTGGACGCGAGTTTGTCGGTGCGCGGTGATGCGGTGGAGTTGGGACGTGTTGTTTCCAACCTGCTCGAAAATGCCTGTCGCTATGGGAAAACCCCCAGCACTGGCGTTGCGGACATTCGAATCGCTGCCACGCAGCGCGACCATTGGGTGTTGCTGAAAATACGTGACCACGGCATTGGCGCTGCGCCCGAGCAACTGCTGAACCTGCTGCAGCCCTTCTACCGGGGCGAAGCGGCCAGAACTGCCGCCAACGGAGCAGGTCTGGGGCTGGCAATTGTGGATAAGACCGTGCGACGCATGGGTGGGGCATTTGCCATCACCAATGCTCCATCCGGCGGGCTTTCTGCCAATATTCGTTTGCACAGCGCCTGACTGTCACCCTATACCTCGAGGTTGTCTATCAGGCGTGTGGCACCCAATCGTGCGGCTGCCAGCACCACCAGTGCATCTCCAGGGTGGGGTGTTTGCAGGTCCGCCTGGCGCCGTACCGCGACATAGTCGGGGCGCCAACCGGCGCTGCTCAATCTTTGCATGGCGTGCGACTCCAGTTGCGCAATATCGCTCGGTGCCAGTGTGCTTCCGGAGCGCAGCGCCTGCGCAACTTCCCGCAGCGTGGCCGACAACAGCACCGCCTGCTGGCGTTCTGCCGTGCTCAGGTAGCCATTGCGCGAAGAAAGGGCAAGCCCGTCATCGCTGCGCTGGGTTTCACCGCCCACAATATCGATGGGCATCGCGAACTGTTTGACCATATTGCGGATCACCATCAGCTGCTGGTAATCCTTCTTGCCAAACAGCGCAGTGCGCGCCTGGGTGCACGACAGCAGTTTCAGCACGACGGTACAGACGCCAATGAAAAAACCGGGCCGAAAATGTCCTTCCAGAATGTCCGCCAGGTCTGCTGGCGGGTGCACCTTGAAGGTTTGCGGCTGCGGGTACATCTCTGCTTCCAGCGGCGCGAACACCAGATCACAACCAGCCTCCTTAAGTTGCTCACAGTCGGCTTCCAGCGTGCGGGGATAACTGTCAAAGTCTTCGTGCGGTGCAAACTGCAGCCGATTGACAAAAATCGTCGAGACCGTAATGTCCCCCAGCGGTTTGGCCTG
>JFJP01041639.1_pt1 | contig 14571 bp, 12 predicted proteins | sample 431651 | NCBI WGS metagenome assembly JFJP01 (sample SAMN02602958, study PRJNA72255) | Microbial mat metagenome, whole genome shotgun sequencing project. | biome: fresh water; feature: sink hole; material: water; isolation source: purple microbial (photo- and chemosynthetic) mats found in...
TGTTCAATTGAAACTACAAGAACTAAGGGCTACTATTGCCATGATAGCACCCAATGCCACAGAAACCATTCGTTATCAAATGCCTACCTTTACACTTTATGGCAATTTAGTCCATTTTGCAGCTTACAAAAATCACATAGGGCTTTATCCAAGCCCTTCAGGAATTGAGGCTTTTAAAAATGAATTAAAACCTTATAAAACCTCAAAAGGAGCAATTCAATTACCAATAGATCAAGCTCTTCCAATGGATATTATACGGAAAATTGTGACATATAGAGTAGAAGAAAACACTGCAAAAGAAAACAAAAAACACAAAAAATGAAGGATAAAAGCATTGGGTTATATTTATCAAATTCTGCTAACAAAAAGTTGATAATAGAGCAAATTATGAAAAATCATTTTTTGCACGATTATATTGATTTAAATTCATTGAAAGGTGCATTACATTCTGCCATAAGCATTCACAAATTGGTAGAAGATGAATTACTGCATGATAGAGTGCTAATTAAAACAGACCAAAACGCAAGCCTAGCAACCATGTCAAGCGGGCAGCAAAAAAAGGCGCTCCTCTCCTACCTCATTGACCAAAAACCTGAATACTTGGTACTTGACGACGTGTATAGCAATATTGACAAAGCCACACAGAATGCAATTACTACTTCACTAAATCAATTGGCAGCAACTACTTTGCTGATACAAATATTTTTTAGAAAAAGGGATCTATTAGCCTGTATTGAAACTATTTACTCTGTTGACCAAAACAATAAAATACAACAGGTGCAGAGTTCGAAAGTGTTTAAAAACAGTGAAATTTCACATCCCAATAATTCGCACAATTTCAAACTACCAAATCAATATGACGAAAACCACATGGACATAAATCCGCTTGTACAACTTAACGCTGTATCGGTAAACTTTGGGGATAAAAAAGTACTAAACAAAGTAAGTTGGACGATTAATAAAGGAGAATTTTGGCAATTAGTTGGAGCAAATGGTTCGGGAAAAAGCACTATTCTTTCGCTTATTACTGGTGATAATCCTAAAGGATATGGTCAAGATATGATTTTGTTTGGACGAAAAAAAGGTACGGGAGAATCCATTTGGGATATAAAACGGCAGATTGGTTATTTTACGCCCGCAATGATAGAGCAATTTAAACACGAGGATACGGTAGAAAACATGATTGTATCTGGATTGTTGGACTCGGTGGGCTTGTACACAAAACCTACTGATATACAAAAAGATATTGCACGAAGTTGGATGGAAATGTTGGGAAGCGACTACCGAAATAAAACCTTTCAGCGACTTTCCATTGGGCAGCAACGCATGGTGATGGTGGCCAGGGCAATGGTTAAACATCCACCTTTATTGATTCTGGACGAACCCACCATTGAGCTTGACGACGAAAATAGCAAGCTATTTATTGAAATGGTAAATGTTATTGCCGCAGAAAAGCAGATTGCAATACTTTATGTTTCGCATCGCGATGAACCTGATTTGTTGCCTGATAAAATTTTTGAACTAATTCCTACGAATGAAGGCTCTGTAGGAATGGTGAGGTAGCATTTTGTATAAATGAAAACACCTTTTCTAAAATTGATAAACTTTAGAAAAGGTGCTAAAATACAATTAAAAAACTACTCAGCTACTTCAATCTTCAATATTTTGTCGCCGCCACGAATTGCATCTATTACGTCCAATCCCTCTACAACTTTGCCAAAACAAGTGTGCTGACGATCTAAATGAGAAGTATTTTTGCGTGAGTGACAGATAAAAAACTGAGAACCACCAGTGTTACGACCAGCATGTGCCATTGAAAGCACTCCTCTATCGTGATACTGATTAGCACCATCCAACTCGCAAGGAATAGTATAACCAGGGCCACCTGCACCATTTCCTTTAGGACATCCACCTTGTATTACAAAATCGGGAATTACACGATGAAAAGTTAAGCCGTTGTAAAAGCCACTATTGGCAAGTTTAATAAAGTTAGCTACTGCCAATGGAGCATCTTGTGTGAAAAACTCAACTTGCATCTCTCCTTTTTCAGTAATAATTTTTGCTGTTTGCATATTCTTTTTTTATTTACAATTGATTATTGATTTTCAGTTTGCAAAGTTCGTTATCTTTTTCCTTATATCCAAAAATTTGCCGTTTTATTGGTTTTATTTATATGATGAATAAATGATATATATCTGGCAACTCATTAAAAAACAGCTCAACCAATTTCAATATTTTGTTTCCATCAACAAATATTTTTAACGTTATTGAATTAAGTTGTTTTATTGACAAGCTCAATGAAGAATGAATTTAAATGGCTGTTGTTAAAAACATTTACAGTATTTTAGTTACAACAATGGCCTCCAATAAACGAAGCCACTGTTATAATAATTTACTCAACTATACATCTTTTTTAATGACATTAAATTATCTTTCCATCTAGTTCAAAAACAATTTCATATCATCATCCACACTTCCTATTGGAGCAATTCCGAATGCATTTACCAAAACTGTGGCTACATTTGGTGAAAGGAAAGCAGGCAATGTTGGTCCAAGATGGATATTTTTTACCCCCAAACTTAGCAGCGCCAACAACACGATAACTGCTTTTTGCTCGTACCAAGCAATGTTATAAGCTATTGGAAGTTCGTTTACGTCACTCAACTCAAAGATTTCTTTCAATTTCAACGCTATCACCACCAACGAATAACTATCGTTACACTGTCCGGCATCCAGTACGCGAGGAATGCCCCCAATATCACCCAGAGGCAATTTATTGTAACGATACTTGGCACATCCGGCAGTAAGAATTACAGTATCGGTTGGCAGTTTTTCAGCAAATTCGGTGTAGTAATTTCGGTCTTTCATTCGTCCATCGCAACCAGCCATCACAAAGAATTTACGAATTGCGCCCGTTTTAACAGCATCCACCACTTTGTCGGCCAAAGCAAAAACCTGAGCGTGTGCAAATCCGCCAACTATCTCACCTGTTTCTATTTCCGTAGGGGCAGCAAAGGTTTTAGCATGTGCTATCATGGCCGAAAAATCCTTGGGAGCACCATCTTCGCGGTCGGAAATGTGCTTGAAAGCTGGATAGCCAGATGCGCCGGTGGTATAAACTCTATCTACATAAGTGGCACTTTTGCGAGGTGGAACAATACAGTTGGTAGTGAATAAAACTACGCCATTGAAAGTCTCGAAATCAGTGACTTGACTCCACCATGCACCACCGTAATTACCAACAAAATGTTTGTATTTTTTGAACGCTGGGTAATAATTAGCGGGTAACATTTCACTGTGTGTATATACATCTACGCCAGTACCTTCGGTTTGTTTCAACAATTCTTCCATGTCTTTCAAATCGTGTCCACTAATCAAGATTCCTGCAAACTCACGGTTGTAATTTCAGGATTTCCATAAGCAGTAGTGTTGGCTTTGTCCAAAAGCGCCATAACTTGTACGCCCATTTTACCGGTTTCGAGCACTAGAGCTGTTAATTCTTCGGCACTCAAACTATCATCGGTAGTTGCCACCAAAGCACGTTGCATAAACGCATCTATCTCACTATCTACATATCCTAAATTGAAAGCATGTTCGCCATAAGCTGCAATTCCTTTCAATCCATAAATGGTCAACTCACGCAATGAACGAATATCTTCATTTTCAGTTGCCATTACACCCACCAATTGGGCTTTCTCCTCCATTTCTTGAGCGTTGTCTGTTTTCCAGGTTAAACAGTCGCATGATAAAACAGGCATTTTGCCTCCATTGGCAATCAAAAGGTCTTTTGCCTTTTCGCGCAATACAAAACCTTCTTTAATTTTATCGACAAAACGATCGTAATCGAAATTAGCATTGGTAATGGTCATAAACAAACTGTCGGTAACGAATTTGTTTACTTCTGGCATTTCGATATTCAACTCACGTAAACGGGTAGTATATTGCGCAATACCTTTTAATTGATAAATAATTAAATCTTGAAGCCCAGCTACTTCAGGCGTTTTTCCACACACACCTACCAGCGTACATCCTGTACCTTTTGAAGCTTCTTGACATTGATAACAAAACATGTTCATATTTTTATTGACTATTTTTACATTTACCATTTACTATTAATTAGCTTGGTAAATATGGTTGATAATTAATTTATTGACTATTTTTATATCGACCGATTACTATTTATATCGGCAGAAATTGTAAATTGTAAATGAATAAATTGTAAATTTTTCTACACCCATTCCTCTTTCAGCACATCGCCTCTAGTTCCAATTACGATAAGTTTTAAAGGAATTTTACGACCCGATTCGACAACTGCTTTAGTAGCAAGTTGTAATAATCCACCACAGCACGGAACTTCCATAATAATGACTGTTAGCGTATTAATCTCAGAAAATTGAATCATTGCTTTAATTTTTTCATTGTATGATTCTTTGTTACTGTCTAACTTTGGACAGGCAATAGCCAGGATTTTTCCAGCCAGAAATCGGTTGTGAAAATCGGCAAAACTAAACGCTACACAATCAGCAGCTAGTACCACATCTGCACCTTTAAAATATGTAGCCTGTGGGTTCAATAAATGCAATTGCACTGGCCATTGGCGAAGTTGTGAAGCATTGGTTGGGGTTTCGGGTGTAGCCATTTTGAAGCCTTTGGGCGCAGCAGCTGGAGTAAAAGACATTTCGCGACTACCAGGACATCCACCACCAATTGGTTGAGTTTGTTGAGCAACAGGTTTCGAAGCACATCCGGTACCACCATGATTATGAACCTGAGAGAAATCAACCGCAATATTATTGGCACGTAAATATCCTACACCTTGTTTCAAAAACTCCAATTCGCCGTGGTCTTTCAAGTGTTTCAAATGCGCAATTATTGTAGTCTCTCCTTTTGAAATCATACGTTCAATGGTAGCAATTTCGTCGTAAGGCTCCGCCTCTCGCTCTTCCAAAGCTATGGCACCTACTGGGCAATCACCGATACAAGCACCCAGAAGTGCACCTTCATGGCAACCATTTACACATGCACCGCAACCATTGCAAAGCACTTCGTCTATTTTAATTATTGTTCGTTTCATAATGATTTACCCCTACTAACCCCTAAAGGGGAACTAGATTAGTATTGTTTTATTTGTTTTTTTAATTGTCGCATTAACTAAAGTTTATAGCAAATATACTTGCATACCTTACTTAATCATTGTCAGCAGCATTTTGAACTTTTCGGTGGCATTCACTGCATGCCTAACATTGGCAGGCATAATAATGCTTTCGCCAGTATTGAGAAAGAAGGACTTACCATCAATAACTACTTCGCAATTACCATCCAACACTTGCAAAATGGCATCAAACGGTGCAGTATGCTCACTTAAAAATTCACCTTTATCAAATGAAAAAAGTGTTAGATTACCTCTTTCATTCCGAATAATAATTTTGCTCACCACAGAACCATCTGCATAAGCCACTTTTTCTGTTAGATTAAATACTTCGGCTGTTGGAAATATTTTATTTGCGGCTTTTGGTACTAATTTAAAATCGCTCATATATTTATTTTTTTACTTTTTATGTATTTATATTTAAGTTGTTGCAATTATTAATTGATATATTTATCATTTCATAAGACATTCATTTACTAGGTCTTACTAATTATTAATTCATAATAAATTAGTTATAACCCTACAAAACAATCACATTCTGTTTATGATTACGGCGCAAAAGTACTGCATAAAGAACAAAGAAAGTGTAACAGTTGTTACATGCTAAATTATTTCTTTGTACTTTTGACCACAATAAAACACATTAAGGCTTAGAACAGTGTAGTAGCATAAAATAGAATGGAAAAAGTAAAATTATCGGATTGTACGATTTGTAATAGCTTGAATATTGATGAAAAAGATGATTTTTTGTTAGATTTCAACTGTAACATCAAAGCATATCCTAAAAATAAATTGATAATACGCCAGGGTGACGTATGCGATGCGCTTTACATGTTAATGCAGGGTTCAGTTAAAACAGAAATGATTACTGAAAATGGCAGTTTATTGGGTATCGAAATTATAAAAGCTCCTCGCCCACTTGCACCTGCTTTTTTATTTTCGGATAATAATCATTTTCCGGTGGATATCACTACCTTAGAGGAAGTAGAAATTATCCGCATTCCCAAAGAGGAGATTATGAGAATAATGTTGACCAACCCTGACTTTATGAAGGAATTTTTGACTCATAATTCTAATAGAACTCAATTTCTGACCAATCGTCTGCAATTGCTTTCTATTAAAACGATTAAAGGAAAATTAGCTCATTTCATATTGGAACAAATCAGCGCAAATGAAAAAAGCTTTGTAATGACTCGAAATCAAACAGAATTGGCTGACTTTTTTGGAGTGGCTCGCCCATCACTAGCGCGAAGCCTATCCGAAATGGTACAAGAAGGCATAATTCGCATTGACAAAAGAGTATATACGATATTGGATTTCAAAAAGTTGAGAGAAAAACTGGTATAAAATGACAAAGAAAAAAACAAACATAAAAAAAAGCCTCTTCTGTTTTCAGAAGAGGCTTTTTTAATAAAATCCTAACAATTATCTGTGCCTTCGTAATAATTTATATAAGCAAGATTCACCATGCGTGTACCGCCAGGAGTTGGATAATTTCCCGAAAAATACCAATCGCCAGAGTGATTTGGACAAGCCTCATGCAACCCTTCAATAGTTTGATATACTAATTCTACTGGGCAATCAACTTCCGCAGGAGTTAGCATCTCTGCTATTTTTTTTGAAATTTGCACTTGCGAAAACGGTTTATAAATCTCGGTTACATAATTAATTATCTCTTCCTTGGGTAGAAATTCCTGTGCTTTCGATTTCTGATAAACTTCATCAATAATATGTTGTTGGCCCGATTCTTTCAACAGTTCGATGGCAGCTCGGAAAGCACAAAACTCGTTCATACGCGCCATGTCAATTCCGTAATAATCAGGATAACGAATTTGCGGTGACGAAGATACTATTACAATCTTTTTGGGTTCAAGTCGATTCAAAATTTTTAAAATACTCTGTTTCAATGTTGTACCACGCACAATAGAATCATCTATGGCTACTAAGTTATCCACTTTTCCGCGGCGAATAGACCCGTAAGTAACATCGTAAACGTGTGTTGCTAGGTCATTTCGTTCATCATTGGTAGAAATAAAAGTCCGTAATTTTATGTCTTTTATCAGTACTTTTTCCACCCTTGGTTGTTGACTACTAGCAGCTTTTATACCATCCATCATACCATAAAATGCCACCTCGGCGGTATTGGGAATAAATGAGAAAACAGTATTTTCCACATCATTTCCAATTGCCTTCAAAATGGGCTGCGCCAATGAGGAGCCTAACAGTTTGCGTTCTTTGTAAATATCTAAATCACTGCCTCGAGAGAAATAAATCCGCTCAAACGAACATTTAGTCAATTCGGCCGAAGCAGGTCTTATTGTTTCAAATTTTATAGTACCATTTTTCTTAATAATCATTGCTTCTCCAGGCATCAGCTCTTTGATGTCTTCCTCTTTTACATTCATAGCTGTCTGTATAACAGGACGTTCGGATGCAGTAACCACTATTTCATCATCAATATAATAAAATGCTGGACGAATACCTTTATGATCGCGAAAGACAAAAGAATCGCCATGCCCCAACATTCCACAGATAGCATACCCTCCATCCCACATTTTTTCCGATTTTCGAATAAATGAAGCTATATCGAGGTTGTCCTCAATTTTCTGAGTAATGGCTAAGTCGTTAGTGTACCTTTGTTTAATCCTATTGTATTCTTTTTGAACTTCTTGGTCGAGCTGAAAACCAAGCGATTCTAACATTAAAAACGTATCGCCCTTATCACGTGGATGCTGTCCTTTTAAAGTTAAGTGATTGAACAATTCATCTACATTTGTCAAGTTAAAATTGCCGGCCAGCACCATTGTTCTGTTTTTCCAATTGTGTCTACGCAAAAAAGGATGAACGTATGATAAACCACTTTTACCAGTTGTACTATAACGTAAATGGCCCAAATAAACCTCACCAGCAAAAGGTAATTGCAATTTGGACTTTTCTACGCAGTAATATACATCTGCTGTAACTTTTGCCATTTTTTTATTAATAGTGGCAAATATATCTTGAATGGCATTTTTACCCTCCACTCTTTCTCGCCAAATATATTCCTCCCCAGGAGGCATGTCCAATTTTACAGTTGCCAAACCAGCACCCTCTTGCCCACGATTGTGTTGTTTCTCCATAAGCAAATACATTTTTTGCAAACCGTATTGCCATGTTCCATATTTCTCTTGATAATAATCCAACGGCTTTAAAAGCCTAATCATTGCTATTCCGCACATAATAATTATAAGTCTAATGTCTAAAGACAAAGGTCAAAAGTCTGACGACATTTGACCTTTGACATTTTATTATTTATTCTACTGTAACCGATTTGGCTAAATTACGCGGCTGGTCTACATTACAGCCCTTTACTACTGCTATGTGATAAGCAAATAACTGCAAAGGAATGGCTGCCAATAGTGGCACAAGACATTCTTCGGTATCGGGAATGCTGATACAATAATCGGAAAGATTACTTACTACCACATCGCCTTCGGTAACTATAGAAATAATTTTACCCTTTCTGGCTTTAATTTCTTGAATATTACTTACTACTTTTTCGTACATTCCAGCACTTGGTGCAATTACTACAACTGGCATCTCCTGACTAATAAGTGCAATAGGACCGTGTTTCATTTCGGCTGCAGGATAACCCTCGGCGTGAATATATGAAATTTCTTTTAATTTAAGAGCACCTTCAAGAGCAACTGGGAAATTATATCCACGTCCCATATAGATGAAGTTTTGAGCGTAAGTAAAGGTTTTTGCAAACTCAGCTATCAACGCATCTTGCTTCAATAAAGTTGTAATTTTTTCAGGTATTTTACCTAATTCTTTTACTATTTGTAAATAACGATCGTTAGGAAGTGTACCTTTTTCATTACCAATCATCAAGGCAAGCATTGTTAAAACAGTTACCTGAGCCGTAAATGCTTTGGTAGAAGCTACGCCAATTTCGGGTCCTGCATGTGTGTAACAACCAGAATGAGTATTGCGAGGAATGGAAGCACCCACCACGTTGCAAATACCAAAAATAAATGCTCCGTTAGACTTTGCCAATTCTACAGCTGCCAATGTATCAGCAGTTTCGCCCGATTGGGATATGGCAATTACTAAATCATCGGCATTAATTACTGGTTTGCGATAACGAAATTCGGAAGAATACTCCACCTCTACTGGTATGCGAGCAAACTCTTCTATAGCATATTTACCAATCAAACCTGCATGCCAAGACGTACCACAAGCCACAATTATAATGCGTTTAGCATTCAAAAACTTTTCTTTATTATCAATAAAGCCAGCAAGCGTAATAATATTTTCGTCTACATTAACACGTCCACGCATACTATCGCTCAGCGTTTTAGGTTGCTCAAAAATTTCCTTAATCATAAAGTGTGGATAACCGCCTTTTTCAAGTTGACTAAGCGTCATCTCAAGCTCCTTTACTTCATGTGTTTTTTCAATATTTCCTATTGTTCTTATTTTTAATTCTTTTCCACGTTGCAAAGTTACTATTTCCTCTTCGCCAATATAAACTACTTTATTGGTAAATTCAACAATTGGGGTTGCATCAGAAGCTAGAAAAAATTCATCTTCGCCAATTCCCACTACCAACGGACTACCTTTACGTGCTGCAACAATAATATCGGGTTGACCTTTTTCAATTACAGCAATTGCATAAGCGCCAATAACCTGATTCAAAGCTAATTGTACAGCAGTAGACAAATCAGTATTATTAGTTTTCTTTATATACTCTATCAACTGTATTAAAACTTCAGTATCTGTTTCGCTCGAAAAGGTATAACCATATTCTTTTAATCCTTCTTTGAGTACAGCATAATTTTCAATAATTCCATTGTGAATTAAGGCCAATTCTTCGGTTTGAGAATAATGTGGGTGAGCATTTACTTGATTCGGTTCACCATGAGTGGCCCAGCGAGTATGCGCAATACCAATATTGCCTTCAATATCTTTGGACTCAGCAAAATGAACCAAATCGGAAACTTTTCCTTTGGCTTTGTACACATTTAGTTTATCATTGTGCAACAATGCAATGCCTGCACTATCATATCCACGATATTCAAGTCGTTGAAGACCCTTAATTAGTATCGGATAAGCTTGCCTATTTCCGATGTAACCTACTATTCCACACATAGTTATTATTTTTGTTTGTTAATTAATTGTTATTTAAAAAAAATCTCATAGTAAGATTATAAATTTACGAATAAGAGTATGTCACAAATATATTCACAAATAATTATAAGATCTTTAGCCTTATCAAAAACTCGAATGTTTTAATTATGAACTATCAACTGTCAACTATTAACTACTATCACCATTTTCCTTTTCGGAGCCGCTCCATTGCTTCCACAGTATCTTCGCGACTACTAAAACCCGTAAATCGCATATATCCTTCACCCAGTGACCCAAAAACTACACCAGGAGTTCCTATCACATTATATTCGTATAATAATTGATGAAAAAATTTCCAAGACAACTGATTATCAGGTATTTTGAACCACACATAAGGTGACGAAATTCCACCATAAACATGAAACCCAAGAGCAATCAATTCATTTCTAATTATTGAAGCATTCGTCAGGTAATAATCTACCAATTCGGCAGTTTCAGACTTTCCTTTTCGCGAATATACCGCTTCTGCTCCCCTTTGTACAATGTATGAAACACCGTTTGTATAATTTGTAATCCTTCTACTCCATAGTTTAATCAATGGCTCTACCTCTCCCATTTTGGTATGAACCATCAATTCTGGAGGAAATATAGAAAATCCACATCTCAAACCGGTAAAACCAGCAGTTTTGGAATAAGTTCTAATTTCAATGGCCACTTTCTTGGCTCCTTTTATTTCATAAATACTTCTGGGCACGTTTGGCTCGTTCACATAAGCTTGATATGCACCATCATACACAATTATACTTTGATGCTCGATAGCATAATCAACCCAACGTTTCAACTCTGTTTTTGTCATCACAGTACCTGTTGGATTATTGGGATTGCATAAATAGATTACATCCACTTTTTCAGTTGGCAATTCTGGAACAAAATCAGTTTCGTCGGTACAACGCAAATAGACTATATTGCTCCATTTTTGGTCATCATTCATCATCCCAGCACGACCACTCATTATGGTTGCATTTTCGTAAACGGGGTAAACAGGGTCGGCAATAGCAATAATATTGTCACGTCCTAAAACATGACCAATATTTCCAATGTCTGACTTGGCACCATCATTAACAAATACACTTTCTTTATCCAAAACTACGCCCAATGAGCGATAATCTTTAAGTATTTTTTCAATCAAAAAATCATAACCTTGAGGTGGGCTATAGCCTCTAAATGTTTCGGAATGAGCCATTTCATCAACAGCTTTATGCATTGCCACAACAACTTCATTGGGCAAAGGACGAGTAACATCGCCTACGCCCAAACGAATAATTTTTGTGGTTGGATGAGTTATTTTAAATGCGTTAACGCGCTTCTCTATTTCATCAAAACAGTAGATTTCGGGAGTTTTTAAATAATTCTCGTTTGCTAATGCCATTGTTGAGAAGGGTTATAAAAAAGAGGGTTTATACTTGGACAAAATTCAGAATGCAAAATTGCAATTTTTTTTTCATTTATGAAAATGATTTACTCTAAAAGAAATGAAAATTTTTGGGCCTCGAGTTCATTATTTTAGGTTATTTACTGCACAACCATCTTTAACGATGACAATATTTTAAATTTAACTCTCCAGCAAGTTAACTATTGTTCTACCTTTTAGCTTACCTTTAAGGATTAAATCTAATGTATCTTTTATTTCCCCTAGGTGTATCTCAGTATACAAATCCATTAAATTTTCGGGTTTCCAATCAGTGGCAAGTCTGTTCCACATTTCAATTCTCAGTTTTTTTGGATAATTTTGTGACGATACACCTACAAGTGAAATTCCACGGAGTATGAATGGAAAAACGCTCATATTCAACTGAGTAGATGAAACACTACCACATGTAGTAACCACCCCCAAAGGCAAAAGCGATTTAATAATATTCTCTAAAATGGAGCCACCTACTGTATCAATACCACCAGCAAATTGAGCTGAAAGCATAGGTCGTTTATCTGATTGCTGAAAATCAGTTCGCGAAATAATTTCCACTGCACCCAAACCTTTCAGAAAACTATATTCTGTATCTTTTCCTGAAATAGCAACGGTTTGGTATCCAATTTTTTGAAGTATAGCCAGCGCCATTGAGCCTACACCACCCGTGGCGCCCGACACAATTATTTTTCCATCTTCTTTATGAACCTTTTCTGTTAATCTCAATGTTGATATCCCTGCTGTAAAACCAGCAGTTCCAATTATCATTGCTTCCTTTAAGCTAAGATTTTCAGGCAGCTTAACAATCCAATCGGCAGGAACTTTTATAAATTGTCCAAAACCACCCGCAGTATTCATCCCTAAATCATTACCTGTAACAATCACTTTATCCCCAACAGCAAATTCCTTACTATCAGAAAGTACAACCACTCCCGCCGCATCAATACCTGGCGTGTGTGGATAATTTTTAGTAATACCCTTGTTGCCACTTGCCGAGAGTGCATCTTTATAGTTTATAGATGAATAATGAACCCGTACTACTACATCTCCAAATGATAAATTTTTAGTTTCTAAAACTTTAATACTCTGAATGAATTTATCATTAAGCTCTTCCACTACAAAAGCCTTATAGTCCATATTTTGCATTTTGTATAATATTAAGTATAAATTGATTGGACATTAATCCTAAGTAAGTAGTTGAAATTATTTGTTGATATATTTATTAATTAGCAAGAGACTCATTTACTATGTCTTACTAATTATTAATTGTTCATTCTAAATCACTTAAATACACGGTAAAATAGTATTTTTTTTGATTTTTTAAAGTATTGAAAACCCTAAAACGATATAAGTATTCAGCGAGATATGATAAACAAAATGTCCAAAAGTATATTCAAACGGATCAATTAACCTTTGAATTGTTCTCACGCATAGAACAGCTACCATTAAATACTGCATTGGGCTCAACTACAAGAACTTTTGTTTTTACGTCACCTGTAATAATGGCAGTGGCTCTTAATGATAATGTTTCAGTAACTACAATATCACCATCTACGGTACCAATAATTTCGGCACTAACACATGAAATTGAACCTTTAAGAAAACCTTTTTGTCCAATTACAACTTTACCATTACAATTGATTGTGCCTTCTACTTCGCCATCAATTCTAAAATCTGTATCTGCAAATATTTGCCCTACTATCCTACTTCCGTTTGTAAGTGCATTGTACATTGCACCATTATTTTGTACCACTTCTTTAGCCATAAATCTTGTGTGTTTTTTGTTTTTGAGAGCCCAAAATTACTCATTTTTTCTTTTACAAAAAAATCAAATCTTAAATTCGAAACAAATCCTGTATTAAAAATCAAAACGTTGTTGACCAAAGATTATTATCTATTTAGATAAAATTTATCATTGATAAGTAGAAAAAATGAATTACTTTTGCCTTATAAATCTGAAAAAAGCTATGAAAATATCCCATCTTCGCAACGATTTGATTGACTATTCACTTTGGGACAAACGAATCTCCGAGTCAATTAATCAATTGACTTATGCGTACACATGGTATCTAGATATAGTCTCACCCAATTGGGAAGCTTTAGTAAGTGAAAATTATGAGTATATTATGCCATTGCCCATTAAGCGAAAATATAAAATTCCTTATTTGGTACAACCAAATATGACTCAACAGTTGGGTGTTTTTTCGAAGGATATTATTGATGAGAATATAGTACAATTATTTATCAATGAACTTCCTACCTTTAGCTACCAATTAAATTTGAACGAAAAAAACTTCTATTCTATTGCAGATGCTTGGCCCAACTATATTTTAAAATTAAACATTCCATATTCACAAATTGCTACTAACTATTCGAAAAATACGTTGAGGAATATTGATAAATCTAGAAAAATGGATTTGAAAATTCAATCAAATTTATCAGTCGACGACTTTACAGCTTTCTATTATTCTGCAAACAAAAATTACAAAACAGCTGATTTGTCATTTGTGAAAAATTTAATTGAAAATGGTATTGCAAATGAAAAAATGAGTTTATTAGCAGTACTTGCAGCCAATAATGAAATAATTGCGGCTCTATGTATTATGCACTCTGCCAACCGATTAACATATCTATTACCAGTTTCTAACGAGAAGGGAAAAAAATCGTCGGCAATGTTTTTATTAATTGATCAAATTATTCAAAACAATGCTGAAAAAGATCTGATATTGGATTTCGAAGGCTCTCGTATAGAGGGTATTGCTAGATTCTATAAAGGATTTGGAGCTATTAACCAGCCCTATTACATAATAAAACGCTTTCGACCAACGTTTTTGATAGGTAAAAT
>JFJP01002108.1_pt1 | contig 14570 bp, 12 predicted proteins | sample 431651 | NCBI WGS metagenome assembly JFJP01 (sample SAMN02602958, study PRJNA72255) | Microbial mat metagenome, whole genome shotgun sequencing project. | biome: fresh water; feature: sink hole; material: water; isolation source: purple microbial (photo- and chemosynthetic) mats found in...
TCGATGTCGTCGCTGACCTTGGCGATGGTGTGGTGCAACTGGCGGCGGAAATCCTGCGTCGGCGGGCTGAGATCGCCGTCGGCGTATGCCGAGACCACACCGCCTTCGACGTGCTCGAACACGGTCTTCCAAAGCCGGCGCAAGAATCGGTTGGCGCCTTCAACACCGGCATCCGACCATTCCAGCGATTGTTCCGGCGGCGCGGCGAACATCATGAACAGGCGAGCCGTATCGGCGCCGTACTGGTCGATCAGCGATTGCGGATCGACGCCGTTGTTCTTCGACTTCGACATCTTTTCGGTGCCGCCGACGATCACCGGCTGGCCGTCGGCCTTCAGTACCCAGATGCCATCGCGTTGTTCCACGTCGGCCGGGTTGATCCACTGCTTTTTGCCTGCGTTTTCAACACCTCCGAGATCACGGTAATAGGTGTCGGCGATCACCATGCCCTGGGTCAGCAGGTTGGCGAACGGCTCATTGCTGTTGACCAGGCCGATATCGCGCATCAGCTTGTGGAAGAAGCGGGCGTAAAGCAGGTGCAGGATCGCGTGCTCGATGCCGCCGATGTACTGATCGACCGGCAGCCAGTGATTGGCCCGCTCGTCCAGCATCGCCGTGTCATTGTCCGGGCAGGTGAAACGGGCGTAATACCAGGACGACTCGACGAAGGTATCCATCGTGTCGGTCTCGCGTTCGGCCTTGCCGCCGCAGGTCGGGCAGGTGGTTTCGTAGAACGACGGCATCTTCTTGATCGGCGAACCGATGTCGATCTTGACGTCTTCCGGCAGCACCACCGGCAACTGGTCGGCCGGCACCGGCACATCGCCGCAGGTCGGACAATGGATGATCGGAATCGGGCAGCCCCAGTAACGCTGGCGCGAAATACCCCAGTCGCGCAACCGCCAGGTGGTGCGTTTCTCGCCCAGTTTCAGGTTGCTCAGCACCAGAGCGATCTTGTCGATGGCGTCTTCGGAGGTGCGGCCGGTGAAGTCGCCGGAGTCGAACAGCACGCCCTGTTCGGTAAAGGCTTCAGCTAATGGATCGGCCAGTTCGCCCTCGACCGGTTTGATCACCGGCTTGATCGGCAGGCTGTACTTCTGTGCAAACGCGAAATCGCGTTCGTCGTGCGCCGGCACCGCCATCACCGCGCCTTCGCCGTAGCCCATCAGCACATAGTTGGCGACGAACACCGGCACCGGTTCATTGGTGAACGGGTGGTAGACCTTGAGGCCGGTGTCCATGCCCTTCTTTTCCATCGTCGCCATGTCGGCTTCGGCGACGCTGCCTTGTTTGCATTCGGCGATGAACGCGGTAAGCGCCGGATTGTTTGCGGCGGCCTGGGTCGCCAGCGGATGTTCCGCCGCGACGGCGACGTAGGTGACGCCGAACAACGTGTCGGCACGGGTGGTGAACACCTTCAATACCGGCTCGCCATCCTGGTGGCGCGGGTTCAGCGGGAAATGGATCTCGACGCCGAAGCTCTTGCCGATCCAGTTGCGCTGCATGGTTTTCACCCGTTCCGGCCAGCCGGGCAGGTTGTCGAGTTCGGACAGCAGTTCCTCGGCGTAGGCGGAGATGCGGAAGAAATACATCGGGATGTCGCGCTTTTCCACCAGCGCGCCGGAGCGCCAACCGCGCCCGTCGATGACCTGTTCGTTGGCCAGCACGGTGTGGTCGACTGGATCCCAGTTCACCGCAGCGGTTTTCTGGTAGATGACGCCTTTCTTGAACAATTCGGTGAACAGCCATTGTTCCCAGCGGTAGTAATCCGGCTTGCAGGTGGCCAGTTCGCGGCTCCAGTCGACTGCCAGGCCGAGGCGTTTCAACTGGCCGCGCATGTAGTCGATGTTGGCGTAGGTCCAGCCGGCCGGCGCGACGTTGTTGGCCAGCGCGGCGTTTTCGGCGGGCAGGCCGAAGGCATCCCAGCCCATCGGCTGCAACACGTTGAAGCCCTTCATGTGGTGGTAGCGCGCCAGCACATCGCCGATGGTGTAGTTGCGCACATGCCCCATGTGCAGCTTGCCCGATGGGTATGGGAACATCGACAGGCAGTAGTACTTGGGCTTGGTCGAGTCTTCTGTAGCGCGGAAGACCTGTTTTTCGTCCCAGTGCTGTTGCGCTTCCGGTTCGATGATTTCCGGTCGGTATTGTGCGTCCATCTTGATTATGTACATGCTTTAAGAAGCGACGGATTATAGCCGGCGCAGCCAACAAGCCGCAGGCAAACCCGGTGACAGAAAAACCATAGCGCGTTTATACTCATTAGCCGTTTTTGTGGTGAAAAGCGAAACGTGAAGGGTTTCAAGCAAACTGCGACACAGTTCACGTTTCTCGTTTCACCTTTTACGTGTCACTTTTTTGGGGAGCACCTATGTCCAAGAAGCATCCCGTTGTTGTTGTCACCGGTTCATCCGGAGCTGGTACCACTACCGTCAAACGCGCTTTTGAGCACATCTTCACGCGCGAGAAACTGTCCGCTGCTGTGATTGAAGGCGACAGCTTCCACAGTCTGGGCCGCGTTGAATTCAAAGAGGCCATGAAGAAGGCGGAAGCTGCCGGCATTCACAGCTTCAGCCACTTCGGCCCGGAAGCGAACGATTTCGCCGCCCTGGAAAACCTGTTCAAGACCTATGGCGAAACTGGCGGCGGCAAGCGTCGTTACTACATCCACAGCGATGAGGAAGCGGCCGAGCACAATGCCAAGCTGGGCACCAGCCTGAAACCGGGCGAGTTCACCCCCTGGCAAGACCTGCCCGCTCCGACCGATATCCTGTTCTACGAAGGCCTGCACGGCTTGGTCAAGACAGATAGCGTCAACATGCCGCAGCACGTTGATCTCGGCGTTGGCGTGGTGCCGGTGGTCAACCTGGAATGGATCCAGAAGATTCACCGCGATGCTTCGGAACGCGGTTATTCGGCCGAAGTCATTGTCGATACCATCCTGCGCCGGATGCCGGATTACGTGAATTACGTCACGCCGCAGTTCTCGCAGACCGACATCAATTTCCAGCGTGTGCCACTGGTCGACACCTCCAACCCGTTCATCGCGCGTGACATTCCGACGCCCGACGAGAGCTTGGTGGTAGTTCGTTATCGTGATCCGAAGCAGGCCAATTTCCCCTACTTCCTGAGCATGATTCCCGGCTCATTCATGTCACGTCCGAACAACCTGGTTGTGCCCGGCGGCAAGATGGGCTTCGCGATGGAAGTCATCCTCGGCCCGATCATCGAGCGCATGGTGGAAAACCGTAATCGCTGATTTTTAGCGCTGCACAAAAAACCGGATGCTTGCGTCCGGTTTTTTTATGCGCGATCGGTTTGAATCAATATTGCCCGGCACTGCACTAACCGAGCTTGTCCAATAACAACGCGGCCGAACGTTCCGATACCACCAGCACCAGTTTCATCATCGCGCGCGTCGCACCGACGAAGAGTTTACGCACGGCGCGTTCGTCGAGTTGTTCGAAATCGATTTCGGCGAACACGATGGCCGGTGCGGCCTGGCCTTTGAAGCGATAAACCGATTCCAGCAGCATGTCGCCGTCCGAGTAGATCGGGTGGCCGAGCAGGTCGTAGCGACCGGTGTAGGTTTTCAGGCTGTGCGGACCGAGCTGGGTATAGGGAAAAAGCAGTGATTTCTCGCGCCCGCTGAAGCTGACCACGGCGATGTCCGCCTTCTTGTACCCTTCGGCCAGACACTGGCGGATGCCCTCTTTCACCTGTTGCGTCAGTTCGGCGGCATCCTGATAAGTCAGCACCACCAGTTCGGAAGATTGCAGCGCGCCTTGCGCTTCAATATGAAATTCTTCCGGTAACAGGTTTTGCAGCATACGCACCACCGAGCGGGGGCTGCGGTAATTGCTGGTGGCGTTGATGCGGACCCAGCCGGGCAGTTCGACCGGCGCGCGGGCGTAGAGATTCTGCAGCGGGTCTTCCAGCCAAATCGCGCGTCCCTCCGGTTTTAGATGACGTAACGCCAGATCGCGCCAGGCTTCGCTGAAATCCTGCCCTTCATCGACGATCACTGTATCGAATCGCCAGTCTTCGGAAACCGGCAACGCTGCGGCGCTGGAGAGCAAGGTTTCAAAAGCGTCTGGCCGGCTGAAATCAGGCGCTTCTCCGGCCGCGCGCAGACGTTGATCGCACAGCATGTGCAGCGTGCAGACGTGCCCGCCGGGCGGCGCAATGAGTTGGAAATGATCGGCCAGCGGGCGGTTGTAACACAGGTAAAGCGGGCATTTGCCGGCATCGACGGCGGCGCGGTATTCGGCCAGCGCCAACTGGGTTTTGCCGGAGCCGGCAGTGCCGCTGACGCGCAGCCGATATGGCGAAAACTCAAGTTGCCGCGCCCATTGCGCCAAGCCGCCAGAAATGCGGGTGACCACCGCCTGCGCGCGGCCGATGAGGGCGCTGACGTCGGTTTCCAGTTGCACGATATCGCGCAGAAAACGGTGAACCTGCCGTGGCGTATCCGGATTGCCGCGTTCGGCATCGCCCGGCGGCAGGGTCTGACCGATGATCGCCGCAAGTTGATCGCGGCGGCGCGCATCAACAATGCGTTCCGGTGAAATGCCGGCGGTCTGCATGTGCTTGACTTGGTAATCCGGGCAATACAGCAGGTAGTCGATAGGCACCTCGCGGCAGCCTGGGCGCGCATACAGCTTGGTCTGAAACGCGGCGATGCCGCGCGCCATTTGCACCGGCACGCTCTTGCTCTTCTCGACGTAGCGCTTCACCAGACCATCCGGACCTTCTTCCAGAAAGCCGCTTTTCTGCTCGATCAGCAGCAGTGCGCCGGCCCGGTTGACCACCACAAAATCGATCTCGCCATAGACGGAATAACCGTGCTCCAGCCGAGTCCAGTGAACCGCGTGATAGACCGTGTAATCGTCCGACAGCGTATCGGCCAGGCGGGCAAGGGTTTCGATTTCGCGCGCCGCCGCACCGGTTGTTTCAAACTCACGCCAGCCATCGGGGACGATATTTGCCATGTCGCTATTTGTGCTCGCTTGGGAATCCGTTCGGAAAAGCTGGTTTAGCTGCCGCTATCGGGCGATGCGGAAATGGGCCTCCGGCTGCGTTACCGCCGCGCAGTCCGATGGGCGCTTTGCGGTCCGCTCGAACTTCTTCAAACGTCATTCCGGCCGAACCGTTTTAAACCCGGAATCGGCTGGCAAGTCTCTGCAGATCACCGGCCAGGCTTTCAAGTTGTTGGGCGGATGCGGCGGTTTGATTGATCGCGGTGCTGTTTGCTTCTGCGCCTTGGGCAATTTTTTCAACCTTCTGCGCAATCTCTCGCGCCGCCACCGCTTGTTCCTTGAGTGCCAGGTTGATGTCATCGACAACCCGAGTGACCTTTTCCGACCCGGTGCGGATACCGGTGACCGAGTCTCCCGCCTGGTGGGCGAGATTGACGCCATCGTTGACACGCCGAACGCCGGCTTCCATTTCTTGCGCGGCACGTCCGGTACCCTGCTGAATCTTGTCGATCATGCTGGTGATTTCCTGTGTCGAGTTGGCGGTGCGCTCCGCCAGTTTTCGGACTTCATCCGCCACCACGGCGAAACCGCGTCCCTGCTCGCCAGCGCGCGCTGCTTCGATGGCCGCATTGAGGGCGAGCAGATTGGTCTGGTCGGCGATATCCTTGATGACGCCAACGATGCTGGAAATCTGACCAGAAAAATCTTCCAGTTGGCGAATCGTGCTGGCGGTGGCGTTGACTGCTTCCGCGATGTTGCGCATCTCCTCTGCGGTCTGGTGAATGATGCGGCCGCCTTCTTCCGATTGGCTGCCGGAATTCAGGGTGACATTGCGCGCCTCAAGCGCGTGTTCTTCAACCTGGTCGATCGACACCGAGAGTTGCTCGACTGAAGCCGCCATGCTGGATGCCGCTTCGGACTGCGATTCGCTGGCACGGGCGCTGCTGGATGACGACGCCGAGAGTTCCGCCGCAGCTCGGTTGAGATGCTTCACATTGCTGCTTACCGCGCCGATCAGTTCGCGCAGACTGTTTTGCATGGTTGCAAGTTTATTCAGCATGATGCCGATTTCATCGCCACCGGCTTGGGGAACACGCTGGCTTAGATCTCCATTGGCAATCGCCTCCATGCTGCCGCCGGCGAGATTGATACTGCGGGAGATGTGACGAATGGTGAAGTGGGCAGTGCCCAGCACACCAGTCACACCAACCAGAATGAGCACGCCAAAAAGCCACATGGTGCGGTTTGATCGAGTTTGTGCCGCTTCGAATTCCTGCCGCGCAACCTCCTCCTGGTAGGACATCAGCTTGTGCATGGCGGCGAGGGTTTCCTTGCGCTCTTCTCGTCCCGCTTTAAGGAATTGTGTTGCCGCTTCGGTGTCGTTGAAACCCGCCGCGATGGCCGCCTCGGCAATCTTGAATTTTTCTTTCAGCGCTTGGCGCTTGGCTGCGAAATCTGCCGCCAGCAATTTTTCTTCTTCGGTGAGGTAAGTCGCCATGTACTTGACCCAAATGGCATCGATCTCACTGTTACCCCGCGCGATGGCGTCAAAATGCATTGAGGTCGGATGGTCATGCAGCGCCGCGAGGGGGGAAGCAGGGTCGTGTTGATATGCGGCCAGAATCTGGCCGTAATTGTCTTGCATGATCTCGCCCACCTTGGACAAGTCATGCATCGGCACGACACGATCGACATAAACGGTGTTGAGCGATTTTTCGGCGGAATGCAGGCCAAACGAGCCTGCCGCAACCGCGATCAGGAACATGCTTCCCGCCAGAATCGAGATGAACCACAAACGATAAGAAATCTTGATGTCATTGAACATGCAACCTCCCGGAGGCCGTTTGTGATGTGGCTGTTTATATCAGTTTTGTAGTGAAATCTTTCGCCCCAAGATGCCGATTCAGCTACTTATTTTTATTTTGGCGTGAAAATTATATTCAATGAATTCATGGGCTTTTAAGACATGAAAGCCTGAAAAGCGATTGATTCAGGGTGGCGATGCGCGCTTGGCGATAAGCGAGTGCGCACGCTTTCCGGGTGTTGCTCGGACTACCCGGTTTCACCTTTCTGCAACCGCCAGGCCAAGGTTTCCCCCGCCCGCAGTGGTGTCACACCGGACGGATGGTCGGCGCTGACCGGGGTGGTTTCACGCACCAGCGTGACTTGCTCGGTATTGCGTGGCAGGCCATAAAAGTCGGGACCGTGGAAGCTGGCAAAGGCTTCCAGTTTGTCCAGCGCGCCAGCCTGGTCAAATGCTTCCGTGTAAAACGCCAGCGCGGCATGGGCGGTATAAATGCCGGCGCAGCCACAGGCGGTCTCCTTGGTATGTTTGACGTGCGGAGCGCTGTCGGTGCCGAGAAAGTATTTTGGGCTACCGCTGGTGGCTGCCTTGATCAACGCCTGGCGGTGCATCTCGCGCTTGAGCACCGGCAAGCAGTAGTAATGCGGGCGGATGCCACCCTGAAACATGGCGTTGCGGTTGTAGAGCAGGTGATGCGCGGTGATGGTGGCGACGACGTTGGCTGGCGCGGAGGCGACGAATTCTGCGGCTTGCCGGGTGGTAATGTGTTCCAGCACTATTTTGAGTTCTGGAAAACGCTGCCGCAGCGGCGTCAGGATGTGGTCGATGAATACCGCCTCGCGGTCGAAGATGTCGATTTCCGGGTCGGTGACTTCGCCGTGCAGCAGCAGGGGCATGCCGATTTCCTGCATGACTTCGAGTACCGCGTCAACTTTACGGATGTCGGTGATGCCGGAATCAGAGTTGGTGGTCGCGCCCGCCGGGTAGTACTTGATGGCGTGGACAATGCCGCTGGCGTGGGCATTAAGCACTTCCGCCGGGTCGGTGTTATCGGTCAGATAAAGCGTCATCAACGGCTCGAACTTTATGCCGGTCGGTACAGCTGCCAGGATACGGGCTCGGTAAGCCAGTGCATCGGCGAGCGTGCGCACCGGCGGCCGCAAGTTGGGCATGACGATAGCGCGGGCGAACTGGCGCGCGGTGTCGGGCAACACGGCGGCGAGCAGATCGCCGTCGCGCAGATGCAGATGCCAGTCGTCGGGGCGGGTGAGGGTCAGTGTCTGCATGATCATTTCTCTTCTTTCAGCGTCAAGGCGAGGTCGTACAAGGCGTTTTTGCGCGCACCGGTGAGACGGGCGGCGAGGTGCGCGGCTTGTTTGAGCGGCAGTTCTTCAAGCAGAATTTCCAGCACGCGGCGGGCTTCGACATCGCTTTCGTCGAGTTGCGTGGTGGGCGCCCCAACCACCAACACAAATTCGCCGCGCCGGTGGTTGTCGTCCGCCGCCAGCCAGCCAGGGGCGTCGGCCAGCGTGCAGGCGTGCAATTGTTCAAACTTTTTTGTCAGTTCACGGGCGAACAGCAGTGTGCGTTCGCCGCCCAATACGGCATACAAGTCGTCGATGGTTTCTTCGATGCGATGCGGCGCTTCGTAAAACACCAGCGCATGCGGTGCGGCAACCAGCGATTCCAGCACTTTTCGACGAGCGGCGGGCTTGGCTGGCAAGAAACCGTAAAACAGCCAAGCGCCTTCAATGCCGGCGACCGATAACGCCGTCGCCACCGCGCTGGGGCCGGGAATCGGCGTGATCTCGAAACCGGCGGTGCGCACGGCGTTGACCAGGCGCGCGCCTGGGTCGGAAATGCCAGGCGTGCCGGCGTCGGAAACGTAGGCGACGCTCTGCCCGCTGCGCAGCGCTTCGATCAGCCGGGTGGCGGCGATTTCTTCGTTGTGGTCGTGCAGCGGTGTCAGTTTGCCGGCCTGGATCTGATGTACGTTGAGCAAACCTTGCGTGGTGCGGGTATCTTCCGCCGCGACGATGTCGGCGGTCTTGAGGACATCGAGCGCGTGCTGGCTGAGATCGCGCAGGTTGCCGATCGGTGTGGCGACAATGTGAAGCACGCCGGGGCGCGCCGGCTGGGAGGCATCGAACATGAAGGTTGCACGGGGCGGGAAATTCCGGGCAGACAGTTTAACGAAACGGCAGGGTTCAAGGCGCGAACCGGTACGTGTCTGAAGGCGTGCGTGACGCACTTCGCAAAGGGATGAATGGCATGAGCAAAAATATTGCGGACATAGGCGCCGAGGCGGAACAAGCGGCGGCCGATTATCTGGTCGGGCAGGGACTGCAGCTGGTGACACGCAACTTCCACTGTCGCGGTGGCGAGATCGATCTGGTCATGCGGGATGGCGCGACCTTGGTTTTTGTGGAGGTGCGGGCGCGATCCCGGACTGATTACGGTAGTGCGGCGGAGAGCATTACCCCAACCAAGCAGGGCCGCATCATTCTTGCCGCGCGACATTATCTGGCGCGCCACAAACTCGACGCGCCTTGCCGGTTCGACGCAGTGCTGTTGCAGGCGGGGAGCCTGCGCTGGTTACGGGCCGCATTCGAGGCTTGAAGGGCTGGCTATAATCGTCGCCGTTTATCGCTTCTCTCCTCCCGCCCCGCTGACCGTCATTGCCGCTTACCCATGTCTCTCGCTCAACGCATTCAGGATCAATTCCAGGTCAGCATTCACACCTTGGCAGGCGCGGCCGATCTGTTGTCGGAGCCGATTGAAAGATCGGTGATGATGCTTACCGATTGCCTGATGCGTGAGGGCAAGATTCTCACCTGCGGCAACGGCGCATCGGGTTTGGCGGCCCGCCATCTGGCGGCAATACTGGTCGACAAGCTGGACCAGGATCGACCTGGTCTGGCCGCGCTGGCGTTGTCCGGCACCGGGTCGGCGATGGGCGACGCAGCCAGTCCCGATTTCGCCCGTCAAGTGGCGGCGTTGGGGCAGCCGGGCGATATCCTGCTGGCGGTGTCTACCTTCGGCAATAACAGCGCGGTGATCGAAGCTGCCCGCGCCGCCCAGGAACGTGAGATGAGCGTGATTGTCCTGGTTGGTGGCGAAGGCGGGGCGTTAGCTGAAATACTGCGCGAGGAAGATGTGCTGATCTGCGCGCCAGCCGACACGCCAGCGCGCATTCATGAATCGCTTTTACTCGCAATCCATTGTTTATGTGATGGCATTGATTATTTGTTACTTGGAGCCTGACTGATGAAAAATCACTTTTTACGCGGCCTGCTGGGGATCTCTATCGCGCTGTCCGCCGGGCTGAGTGTTGTTTCGCTAAGTGGTTGCGTGCCTGTCGTCGCGGGGGGGGTCGGCGTTGGCATCCTGATGGCGGAAGACCGTCGCACCACCGGTACTTACCTGATGGATGAGGAAATCGAGTTGAAAACGGGGAGCCTGGTGCGCGAGCACTTTGGAGAAAATACGCACGTCAGTGCGACCAGTTTCAATCGTCGGGTCATGCTGACCGGCCAAACGCCGGATGCGGAGGTGCGCGCGAAAATTGAGGAAATTGTCCTTGGCGTACCGAATGTTCGCGCCGTTCAGAATGAATTGGTGATTGGTGAGGTGGCCGGATTCACGACCCGTACTAACGACGGTTACATTTCCACCAAAGTGAAGGCGCGTTTTCTGGATGACAAGCGCTTCAATGCGCACCATGTAAAGGTGGTCACCGAGTCTGGCACAGTGTTTTTGATGGGGGTTGTGAAGCGTGAAGAAGGCGGTGCTGCGGCGGAAGTTGCGGCGCGTACCAACGGGGTTTCCAAGGTGGTCAAGGTGTTTGAATATATGGACTGATGCCGATTGATCCTGCGGCGTTCTTTTGTGCCGCTGGCTTGGCGGTGCGGGTTGGTCAATCTGGAGGAGACAAATAATGAAGCTGCGCATATCCGGGTCATGCATGTTTTTGCTGGTTTTCTGTTCTGGCTACGGCGTCTTCGGCGGCCTTGCGCTGGCCGATGAACAAACCGTCAACATCACCCACAGCGTGGCGTCGGTGGAAGTTCTGCATCAGGGCAAGAAGGTTGTCATCGAACGAAATCCGGACACCGAAAACATGCTCGATCCAGACTTCTCAATGACTTCACGACCATGTCCGCCGTTCTGCGTCCAGCCGATGTCGCTCGGACCCGGGGTGGAAACCATCGGCGAACTGGAAATGCTCGAGTACCTGAAAAGATCGGGTACCGATGCCAGCGTGTTGGTGATCGACTCGCGCGATGGTGATTGGCCGAAACGTTCGGGAATCATTCCCGGCGCGGTCATTTTGCCCTGGCAGGATCTACATCCCGCCCACAACGATCTGGACAGGATCGCCGAGATTCTGATTTTCCGGTTTGGCGCAGCCCGCCAGGGTGGATTGTGGAATTTTGAAAATGCGAAGACGCTGGTGATGTACTGTAACGGCCCCTGGTGCGGCCAATCGCCCACCAATATCAAGCAATTGATGGCTTTAGGTTATCCGGCGCACAAGCTCAAGTGGTATCGTGGCGGGGTGCAGGACTGGAAAATGTTGGGCCTGACTACTGTCACTCCTAAGTGACCATAACAACCAAATGTTTTTTTACATTGAAGGATACATAAATGCAGCGCATCAGCTTGAAGCAGACTCTATTAGCCACCCTGGTCATGAGTCTGGCCGTTCCTGGCTTGGCCGCTGATCCGGCGCCCGCAGCCAACCCTTACCTGACCAACATGCCGGCGTCCCCCGCTCTGTCACTTCCGTCACTTCCGTCGTTTCCGTCGCTTCCTTCCTTGCTCCCGTCGATCCCGAAGTTCCCGGCTCAGGGTGTCCGCCCCTATGAAATGTCGGGCGTTGTTCCGCAGGAAACGAAGGCGAAGTTGATCAAGTCGATGATGCCCTTGATGAATGCGACCACGCGCATGGACTTGAAGGACATGATGAATCTCATGACCATCAAGTACAAAGCCAAGCCGGGCCTGACCTTCGACGATGTGAAGACTTCCATGGAGTTGCGCGCCAACACGCTCAACTTCAAGAAAGTCGGCGAGAGCCCGATGTGGAAAGATTTCCAGGCCGTGCTGGGCGACATGGATGCGCCGCGCATCGAGGTCTATCACTATTGCGACATCGCAGTCGGCCGGGAAATGCTCAAGTACTCCCCGGAATCCGCCGTCTACATGCCTTGCCGCTTCACCATCATGGAAGACGCCGACAAGAACATCTGGGTGATGACACTGGATTGGGATACCACCTGGCTGGATTCCGTCAAAGGCCGGATGGGTACGCCCGATGTACTGTGGGATCACGCTGTCACCATTCGCGACAAGATGGACAACATTATGAAAGCAGCCGCCGACGGCGATCTGTAACAAGCAAGTCGCTCCGCGCCTGGTCTGTTGCATCAAGCCGGCGTGGGGAATTTAATCCTGCCCTGAACATCAGGACTTGAGAAGTCTCAGCCTTACCCAAAACACACATCGGTTTCCACGAGGAAGGAGTAGCAAATGAAGAAAATCGCCCTGATCTCAACCTTGGCACTGACTCTGAGCGTCCCTGCTGTTGCCCAGCAAGCAGTCAATCCCTATCTGGCCAACGTGCCCCTGTCCGCTGGTCCAATTACATTGCCGATTTCCCCGGGCGGCCGTGGCATGCGTCCGTATGAAATGTCCAAGATGGTGTCGCCGGAAGAAAAAGCCAAGCTGATGAAGCAGATCATGCCGATGATGGGCATGGTCAAGAGCATGGATGTGAAAGACGTGATGAACCTGATGGCCATCAAGTATCCGGTCAAGAAAGGACTGACCTTCGACGACGTCAAGCAATCCATGGAACTGGCGGCCAACAAGCTGAACTTCAAGAAGGTCGGCGAAAGCCCGATGTGGAAAGACATCCAGGCCGTGCTGGGTGACATGGATGCGCCGCGGATGGAGGTTTATCATTACTGCGACATCGCCGCCGGTCGCGAAATTCTGAAATATGCGCCGGAATCCATTGTTTACCTGCCTTGCCGCGTCGCCATCATGGAAGATGCCGACAAGAATCTGTGGGTTCTGACACTGGACTGGAATACGTCCTGGCTGGACTCCCTCTCCGGCAAGATGGGCGCGCCTGACCAGTTGATGATTTTTGCGAAAGACATCCGCGACAAGATGGACATCATCATGAAGGCCGCAGCGGAAGGCGACCTGTAATACAGACAAAGCAGACAAAGGGGGAAATCTTGCGGTGCTGATTTCCCCTTTGCTGGCAAATTCCCACGCCTCTCGCGCATCAAACTATCCATAGTCCGAGCCTTTCCCGGAACACCGGATTCCTCGTGAATCCTTCCAGCAAATTCCCATTCTTCTGGAGTTGCACATGAAACGCTTTGCTCCCTTGCTTCTCCTCGCTGTCGCCAGTTCGGCGCAGACTGCTTTAGCCAATCCGACCAATCCTTTGGCCTTGCTCGGCCAGACTCAAGCCACACCTTGGTCCAGCGGCGTCGGCGGTCTTTCCAGCCCGCTTGGTTTAGGCGCCCTGAATCCGCTCAACCCAATCAACAGTATCAATCCTTTAAGCCCATGGAATAGTTATGGCGGCGCATCTAACCCAGTACTGAACCTGGGTGCGCTCGGCGCGCTTAGCGCCTTGACATCCGGTTTGTCGCCCAACCCGCTTTCCAGCGGCGGCATGGGCCAGATGAACGCCCCGTTCATGGGAGGAGGCCAGTACCCCAACAACCCCTTTGCAGGCAATCCATTTTCGGGCAACCCGTTCGCGGGTAATCCCTATATGCGTCCGGCACAGCCACAACAATTCGGCGTACCGGGTTTCAGTCCATCCATGCCGTCATTTCCCAACCTGCCGTTTGCCGCGCAACCCCAGCAGAACATGATGCCGGGCGGTTATTACCCGATGCAGCCGCAGCAACAAGGTTTTCCGTACCAGCCCTATGGCGCGCAACAACCGCAGCAACCGAACCTGGGCAATTTTTTCGGCATGCAACAACAGCCCGTGCAACAGCAACCTGCTTATCCTAATTTCTTTGGCGGCCAGCAGCCGGTTCAGCAGCAACCACAACTTAGCCTGCCCAACTTCTTCGGCATGACTCAACCCAGTCCGCAGATGATGCCGCAGAACTACCCGCAGCCGGCTCGGCAAGCAGCACCGTACATGCCGTTCCAATTGCCGCAAGCGCCGCAAATGCAGCAAGCACCACAAATGCAGCAGCCTTACTTGCCGCCATCGGCGCCATCGGCGCAACAAAGTCCCCTGCCGTTCTTCTTCTATGCGCCACAACAAGCAGCTCCGGCCGCAGCAGCGGAACCCCCGCCGGCAATTGAACCCGCAACCAACCCGACCGTCGATTCGGCCAAACCGGTGCAAGCGCCGCTAGACCCCGCCGCTTTCATGCAGATGTTCATGAAACCGCCTGAGGCGACCAAGTAACGTCGAAAAGATTAGTCGTTAATCGTTTGAAAATGGGCGCCATTGTCGCTGCGTGGCGGTCTGCCTCCTCGTTGAGGTTGTGGATATTGTCCTCGCAAATTCAATCCACCAGCCTCTGAGGCGACAGCCTTTGGTTGCGGCCTGCGGCCGCGTTATGGGCCGGGTAAATCACATTTAACCGCCCTCTCGCTGGAGGATTCAAGTTTGGCCGCACTTGAAGCCGCGCCATACACCTGCACCAACAGTTTGCGTAACGCATCGTGGCGTTCATGCAGGTCGCGCGCCAATTGCGTGGCGATGACAAACTGGAAGCGACAGCCTATTTCCGAAT
>JFJP01040652.1_pt1 | contig 14570 bp, 8 predicted proteins | sample 431651 | NCBI WGS metagenome assembly JFJP01 (sample SAMN02602958, study PRJNA72255) | Microbial mat metagenome, whole genome shotgun sequencing project. | biome: fresh water; feature: sink hole; material: water; isolation source: purple microbial (photo- and chemosynthetic) mats found in...
ATGATGATTTACGGTTCCACAATTGATCCTGTTGGTCAAAATTATGCAAAGCTAAATAACTCAACCTATTTTGAAGTGAACTACATGGGCGCCATAAACGATGTGAATTGTAATGTGTTTTTGGGCTTTACACCTAGCGAAAGTACGCTTTATGGTAGTGACGGTTTTTCAGTCATAAATGTAGGTGTGAGTGCTAAAAAATCAATTAAATTTACCGAACACTTCTCGCTTCCACTAAAATTGACAATTGCTGCAAATCCCGAAGCCAACAAATTATACTTGGCTGCTGTTGTTTCCTTATAATCTTTGTGTTTTAACTTCTTATATTCAATAACCATGACACGATTTATTATCCAACTAGCAATTTTGCTTGTTTTGCTTGTGGCTTTGTTTTCGTGCGGTAAGCCATCGCCCGAAAAAAAGCTCGAACTGTTGAATGTTAAAGCTCAGCAGATAAACAACGATTTTAAAAAGATTCGCCTCGAAGTTGAAGTACTTAGTGCTGAAATAGCTTCGCTGTATGCTAAACAAAGCGAAACTCTACCTACCGTAGAAACTAAAAAATACCAATTAGCGCCAAATGGTGTATTTACGAAACCTGTCGACGATGGAGGATCAGCTGTTTTTGTATCAGGAGTAGTTCCCGTAAATGATGTTATACGCAACACTGTTTATTTCACCGAACCTATTGACGCTAACTTTAAAGCCTTGGTAAAAAAATACCCTGAAATAGTTCAAGTGTATTACAACGATCAGTATTCGTACAACCGTATTTATCCTTTTTTTGATGTGCTTTCGCAGTACGAAGCTAAAATGGATATACCGAGCTTTAATTTTTACTATTTGGCCGACGAAAAACACAATCCTAGCAAAAAATCAGTTTGGGTAAATGAGCCTTATGTTGATCCTGCCGGCCGCGGTTGGATGGTGTCGGCCATTGCGCCTGTTTATTATGCTGATAAAATGGTGGGTGTTCCAGGTATCGATGTTACAATAAATGCGATTACAAAACGATACCTGCAGGATAGCATTGCGTCAACCACTGTAATTGTTGATGCGAATGGCGGTATTGTTACGGCTCAAGAAGAAATCATTAATTTGTTTTCATTCCCGCCTTTGTACGACCATAAATATATTGAAACCATTAAGCAGGATACATACAGAAAAGAACTTTATAATATTGCTCTTAGTAGAGATGCCACGGTTCGCAAAATTGCCACTGAAATTTTAAAAAATAAAAAGCAGATTGTAACGGTGGAGCGTAACGGCGAAGAGATACTAATTATTGCAGCACCTATACCTGAATTAAATTGGTACTTATTGGAGGTTGTTAGATAAAATAAACAAGACTAACGAACTTTGAGTTACAGAGTTCTGTTTATATTTAACTTCCATGTAACAATTTTAAATCGGTTATCTAACTAAATGAATAACAAGTACTATATACCGCTTACGCTAATTGCCTTATTTTTGACGCTATCTGTTTGGCAATTTTTTAAGCTTAATAATAATCAACGCAACGATGCTGCCGAGTTTATTAATAAGCAGATAATACTATGTGGTAAAAGTATTGAAAACGCTAGCGCTGAATTTGAGGAATCGGTGAAATTTGAATTTGCCAACCGTGAGCTCGAGTATATTTTAAATACGAATCAACAAGGGTACAGCCAAGAAATTCAAACAAAATATATTGATGACGAAATAAAACGCATTCGTAGATTTTACTCCCGTAATCAGGCTTTGATTTCGGGTATTACGGTTTATTCTAAAAATATATATCGAAAATTTGAACGAAATTCAGATAACTATTTTAAGGATAGCAGGCCAACAGCGTTTAAAAATGCTGTTGGTCTTGTTGCTCAACCATCTTTAGTTCAAAATAGCGACAGCCTTTTTTACATTCAACCGGTTCGGAATTTTGAAGGGAAAATTATAGCCAACATTCGGTTCGATTTGCATTTAGAACGTTTTTTGGCTGTTAATTTCGATAAGTTTTATATTGGCGAAAATGCTTGGTATTGGGCCATAGATACTAAAGGCAACACTATTTTTGCAAAAAACAGTGGCAATTCTCACAAAGTTGAAAAATACATCTTTAGTTCGTCGGTTGTACCGGTTTTCAAGTCAAGTCTTCAGGATAATCTTGCTACTTCAGAGCAACACACCATTGAGTTTGAAGGAACTAAAAATGTGTATTCTACTTTTTATCCAATAAGTGTTTTAGGAAAAAAAACGGGTATTGTATTTTCAATTAATACTGATACGCTATGGAAAGATCAAAATAGATCAATATTGGCTATTATTATCAGTTTCTTATTGATCACTGTGAGTATTATTTTTATGTTTTCGATGGTTATTAAACGGATGACAGTAGTGCAAAAGCGACTCGAAACATCCGATACAATGTTGCGTACTGCCAATAAAGCATCGGAGGTGCTACTAACTACCAATCACGATTTTGATACTTCGATGCGTAGTTTTTTGGAAATTACTGCCAAAACCTTCGATTATCAACGGGCGTATCTGCTTCGTTTCGAGCAACATGAGCTAGCTGATACCTTTACGCTGAAATACGAATGGTACGACAATTCGATTCTGAAACCCATAGCTGAGTTGGATCCCGAAGTGCTTTTAGGAAAAGATACCGATATGTTCAGGAGTTTATCGCTCGAATTGCTTGAGAATAAAATTGTCAAACGTGTATCTACCGAATTTAGACCCGAATACGCTCCATTTTTAAATCTTATTTCATGCAAAACCTTATTGAATATACCAGTGTATCTGGAGCAAAACTTATATGGTATGCTCGGTTTTATCGACTGCAAAGAGAATAGAGAATTGGATCATTTTGAAGATGCACTGTATATTACTTTTGCAAATGCTGTGGGAGGTGCATTGTCTATTCAGCAGAATAAATCCGAACTGATTGACGCCAAAACAGTGGCCGAAAAGGCCAATAAAGCCAAGTCGGAGTTTTTAGCAAATATGAGCCATGAAATTCGTACACCACTCAATGGTGTGATTGGTTTTACTGATTTGTTGCAGAGCACACCGCTTAATCCCGTTCAATTTCAGTATGTTAACAATGCAAATGCTTCGGGTCGTAACTTGCTTGGTATCATTAATGATATACTCGATTTCTCGAAAATTGAGGCTGGTATGATGGAACTTGAAATTATTAAAACCGACCTTATTGAGCTAATTAATCAAAGTGCAGATATTATTAAATTCTCCGCTGATAAAAAGAAACTAGAGTTACTGCTCGATGTAGCCCCTAATATGCCACGATATGCATTTGTGGATGCTGTTAGACTTAAACAGATATTGGCAAACTTGTTAGGCAATGCTGTTAAATTTACTGCTCAAGGCGAAATTGAGTTGAAAGTTGACTTTACGCTCATCGATTTCGAAACCGGAAAATTTGTTTTTTCTGTTCGCGATACAGGTATTGGTATTACGGCAGAACAGCAAACAAAATTATTCAAAGTGTTTAGTCAGGCCGATAGTTCAGTAACGCGTAAATATGGTGGTACAGGTCTTGGTCTAGTTATTTCGCAGATGATAGCATCCAAAATGGAAAGTCAAATTTTGATAGAAAGCACACCTGGTGAAGGGACTACATTTAAATTTGAAATTGAAACCAAAATTGAGTTTGGAGAGCTGGTCAATGGCTTGTCGGTTAGTTCGATAAAACGTTGTCTGGTTGTTGATGATAATAAAAACAACCGCTTAATTCTCGAGCATACTTTAGCGTATTGGGGAATTGAATGTGTCAGTGTCGACAGTGGACAAGCGGCACTTGAAGTGTTGAAAAATAGGTCTGATTTTGATGTGTTTATTTGCGATTATCACTTGCCCGAATTTGATGGTTTACAAACCATTGAGTATGCACGAAACATATTAAGTCTAAATTCGAAGCAATTACCTGTTTTTTTATTACACTCGACGGCTGCCGATAATGAGTTATTAAGTAAATGTGCTGAACTCGACGTTCAGTTTACCTTAACTAAGCCTGTAAAATCCGAAGAGTTATTCAGCCTGCTTCATCGTGTAAATGCCAGTCCGATAGAACTTGAACCGATAGAAAAAAACAGCCTCGACGAAAACACATTGAAAAAGCCAGTTAAAATTCTTGTGGCCGAAGATGTGATGATGAACATGATGCTCGTTAAGTTTTTACTTACAAAACTCATACCGCACTTGACCATTGTTGAAGCCGAAAATGGTCTTGAAGCAGTTCGTCTTTGGGAGAAAGAGCTTCCTGACTTAATTTTGATGGATATGCAAATGCCTGAAATGGATGGATTGCAAGCTGCTGAATCAATACGTAAACGTGAGCTCGATCTAGGCTCTCATACCCCAATTATAGCGCTCACTGCAGGCGCACTTACCGAGGAACGCGACAAATGCCTAGCTAGTGGCATGGACGACTTTTTGACTAAACCCATCGAAAAGGAGAAGCTTTTTGAAGCGTTAAAGCGCTATATTTAGTCATTGTATTTGATAGTACATTCACCTTTTTTTGTGATTTGTGAAGTTCAGTGAGGTATATTCTTGCTGCGCGGCACTGTTTATGACCCAGCAGTCATTGTGCCTATTTGAGCATTTATGCTTTGTTTTCTACATGCGATTGCCTCTCTTTGCGTGCAGCCAAGTGTAAATTCTGTTGTTTATTCGAAATAGGGTTTTTAATCTAATTGTAACAGTTTAATTGAGAAATTTAGCTATTAATTTTAAAATAATTAAACATAGTGTTTATTTATTAAAAAAATGTGATACTTTTGCATTTTAAACTATACATGCGTATTTATTTGACAAAATGTATGTTTATTGTTTGCGAACTTAATCAATTTATTAATAAATCCACCTAATTATTGCATTTTATGACACGGAAATTTTTATTAGTTTATGTTTTTTCCTTCCTTTCTCTAGCTATGTGGTCGCAGTCGACAACTGAAACGAATTTGCCCACAAAAGCGCCTAGCCTAAATTCCTATTGCAAAACCTCTCTGATGGGCAATTCGTTTGATATTAAAAGCCTTTCGATTAGTGGTACAACTTTAAATTATATCGATGCAGGGGGAAAATATCCAATAAGTGATGGTTCGTATTATAGTGAAATTACGCCAGCAGGAGCAAATACCTGTTCACTCTCACCAAGTAGAACCTATAGTTTAACTATTAACACAAGCAGTTCTGATATTGTGTCGTTGTGGATAGATTACAATCAAAATGGTATTTTTGAAGCGACAGAATGGACTCAAGTTTCTACTTATGCATCGGCAGGAGTAAATACTGTTTGTGCTATTGTGGTGCCTGCAAATGCCTTGGTTGGACAAACAACCATGCGTATACGAAGTCGTAGTACTGGTAATACGAATGGGGCTACTGAGGCATGTACTGCCTTTGGTTCAGGCTGTACTCTTGATTTTACAATCAATATAGCGAGCCCAAGCCCTGCTAAGCCAGTTGTTGATTTTTACACTGTTGCTACGTTGGCCACTCCAGGTTCGCAAATTCAGTTGTACGATCAAACGATAGGAGTTCCAACTTCTTGGAAATGGACCTTTACGGGAGGTACTCCTGCTACTTCTACTCTTCAAAATCCAATTGTATCATATGCTTCTAATGGCACTTATCCTGTTAAATTAGTTGCTACTAACAGCATTGGAGCCGATTCGGTAGTTAAAACGAGCTTCATAACCATTAGCAATGCTATTACCATGCCTGTAGCAGGTAGCCGCTCTATTACCACATGTAACGCGCTAATTTACGATAATGGTGGTACAGCAAATTATGCGAACTATAGCGATGGAGCAACCACCATCTATCCAGGTACTGCTGGTGATGCTGTAAAGCTTGATTTTAATTCATTTAATGTTCAAAATTATGATTATCTATATGTGTACGACGGCACGACAACTGCATCTGCACTTATAGGTACTTTTACTGGATCTGCCCTGCCTAAATCTGTTACTGCAATGAACTTAAGTGGCGCGTTGACTTTGAGATTTACGAGCGATGGCTACGACCCGAATGCTGGTTTTGTGGCTCAAGTGTCATGTGCAAAACTTATTTTACAATCCGTAAAATCAACAGCTTGGACATCGGTTATTGATAACAATAAAAATGGCTATGCTCAAAGTAAATTATTAAGTTTTTATATTAAAAATGAAAACAATAGCCCAGCTACAGTTTATTCCAAAGTCTATAAAAAACTACGCACAAATGCTGTTTATACCTTAATTTCTACTGGATCAGCTGTAAGTATTGGTAGCGCAAATTCGGTTTCTCAATCCATTTCGTTGAGTGGCATGGATACAAAAGGGATCTACGATTTCAAAGTTGAACTTTATGATACGTCAAATACCCTGTTGATAAGCTACGACCTTTCAGATATTGCGGCCTTAGGTGGGCATAAATTTGAATCTGCATCTGATGATCTTGTGCCAGATTATGTGACAGTTGGGCTAGGAGGCTCGTCTTTTGATATGTCGGGCGTGTCAATTACAGGAACAACACTCGTTAATAATACCGCTCGCCCAACTGCAGCTGATGCTAGTGGGTCGTACTATACCGAATGGGCTCCAACAGGCTCATTAACCTGCTCGCTCACATCGGGGCTTTTTTATACGCTAAATGTTGCTTGTTATAGTAGTAATTTGAAAATTTCAGCATGGATTGATTACAATCAGGATGAGACTTTTCAGGCTGATGAGTGGATTAACGTGTCAGATGCTACGAACTATTCAAGTCCTGTTTCTGTGACTTTCCGAGTTCCAGCTACAGCATTAGCGGGCCAAACCCGCATGCGTATCCGATCTAATTACACTTATAGTAGTAATGGGCCTGGCGATGCTATTACACGGTTTTATAATGGTGCTACCGAAGATTATACCATAACCATTGTTGCGCAAACACCTGCAGTGCCTAAAGCTGCATTTAAGGCTAGCGAAACAAATGTTACTTTTGGTAGTACAGTGCAGTTTACGGATCAAACCATTGGTGTTCCCACTGCTTGGAAATGGACCTTAGCCGGTGCTACTCCTTCAACATCGACTGATGAAAATCCATCTGTACTTTATACTACGCCTGGTACTTATCCTGTTAAGTTGGTTGTTTCTAATAGTCTAGGTCGGGATAGTGTGTTGAAGTCGGCATATGTTGTAGTAACAAACTCTGTAAATGTGCCTGCCACTGGCTCAAAAACAATTACGGCTTGTGGCGTTACGGTGTATGATAATGGAGGAACATCTTCTTATACTAATTCAACAAACGGGGTGCTTACCATTTTACCATCGAGTGCTAAAAGTGTTGTCTGCTTAAAGTTTAGTGAGTTTATGACCGAAGGTTATTGCGATTATTTATATGTGTACGATGGAACATCGATTTCGAGTCCTTTATTAGGATCATATGCTGGCACAACTATACCCGCTGATATTTACGCTACCAATCAAAGTGGGGCTTTAACCTTGAGGTTTAGTTCGGATGGATCGTCTACTTATAGTGGGTTTGTGGCAAGGGCTACTTGTGTCCCACAAAATACTCAGTATGTAAATGCTAGTTCTTGGTCAAATGTAATTGATAATAATCAGAATGGTTTTGCTCAAAGTCAACAACTTAATTATACCGTGGCAAATAGTAATGCGGTAAGCGCTGCAACGGTATATGCAAAACTATATTGCCGTCGGTCAACTGTTGCGGTTGATTCCTTGTTAACTACGAGTCCACAATTTAGTGTCGCTGCAGGCTCTGTATCATCACAAAAACTCTTTGCAGTAGCTGGATTTACTGTTTCCGACAGATATAGTTTTAAAATTGAAATATATAATGACAAAGATTCATTGTTGTCGACTTATGACTACTCAAACGAAATAAGTTTGGCCGATCAAAAGTTTGAGTCGGCGCTCAATGATGGAGCACCCCGATATTGTACTTTAAATTTAGGCGGAAGCGCATTTAATATTACTGCCGTTTCGATACTCAACACTACGCTTGTCAATAATGGTACGCGCCCAGCAATTCGTACTTTAGATGGATCATATTATACCGATTTTCAAAATTCAGGTATCTATACAACTTCGCTATCTCCTGGTCGTAGTTATACGCTGAGTGTCTCTTCGAATAGCTATGGAGTGGCAATTGGTGCTTGGTTTGATTTTAATCAAGATAAAACGTTTCAAAGTACTGAATATGTAGCAATCACAAACAGTAACAATTCGTATAGTCCAAATGTAATTCATTTTACTGTTCCTTCTGGCAGTTCTGCAGGGACATTTAAAATGCGTATCAGAAGTTCGAATGCTGCAATTAATGCCAATAGTGCTTGTTCTTATTATTCGGGAGGATGTACCGAGGATTATACGCTAACGCTTTTGTCTCAAAGCCTAATAGCCCCTGTGGCTGATTTTAGTGCATCTAAAACGAGTGTAAATGCGGGTGAGCCTGTTACTTTTAACGATAAATCGATCAATTTGCCTACTAGTTGGAAGTGGACATTTGTTGGCGCAACGCCAGCAACATCTACCTTGGAGAGTCCTACTGTTACTTATAGTAGTGCAGGTACATTTCATGTTAAGCTTGTAGCTAAAAATGCATATGGTAGCGATAGTATTGTAAAAAGTAATTATATTACTGTTGAAAATAAAGTAATCATACCAACAACTGGTTCGTTGACTGTTACGAGCTGTGGAACTATAATTCAGGATAATGGTGCAGCGGGGATGTATGCTAATTCGTCGAATGGTAATCTGATTATTTATCCATCCGAAGCAGGTAAAATGGTTCGTATACAGTTTAGTGAGTTCTCGACTGAATCGTGCGATTATCTCAGAATCTACAATGGTAATTCTATTAATTCGCCATTAATAGCAAATTTTTCGGGATCAAATATACCTTCGCATGTGACAGCGAGTAACCCTAGCGGGGTGCTTCTGTTGAATTTTAGTTCCGACGGCTCTGTTGTGTATTCAGGGTTTACGGCTACAAGTTCTTGTGTTGTTCCTGTTGATTATGAAGTAAAATCGGTAAGTTGGTCGAATATTATTGATAACAACTACAACGGATACTCGCAATCGAGAACGCTTAATATGATATTGCAAAATAACACAGCACTAAAAAGCAATATGTATGCTAAAGTATATTATAAATTAAGTTCGGCCTCGGCATACACTTTTATGGGTCAAACAGAAGTGTTAACAGTAAATGCAAATTCAGTTTCAGAGTCAATCATTTTCAATATGTCTCCTTTCCAAACCAAAGGAAGCTACGATTTTAAGATTGAGCTTTATTCTGCCAGCAATCAATTGGTGAGTTTCTACGATGCTTTAATGAATTCGTATTTGAAAAACCAGAATTTTGAAACAGTGGCAATAGATGGTCAAGGTAGTTATTGTACCTACGATTTGGGTGGTAGTGGATCTGATATAACTGCCGTTTCGGTGGTGGGTACAACCTTAAATAATGTGGCTCCGCGTAATGCAACGAGCAGTTATACTCAGTTTAGTGGTGCTGGTTCTAATACTGGTATACTTACATGGGGAGGTTTAAATACCATTAATGTTACAACTTCAAATAGCGATATTATATCCATGTGGATTGATTATGACCATAATAATAGTTTCGATGCTGGCGAGTGGACGTTGGTGTCGGCTGCCTCGGGTGCTAGAGTTGCAAGTGCTTCGTTCTTTATTCCTACAACAGCATTGTTAGGACAAGCTCGAATGAGAATTAGAACACGTAGTGCAGGTACTGTAAATTATTCGACCAATGCATGTACTAATTTCTCTAGTGGATGTACCGAAGATTATACAATCACAATTGATAGAACCTCGGGGAGTGTCGATGCCAAACAAGATGCATTCAAAGTGTATCCAAATCCGACCCGCAATTTGATTCACGTCGAGGTGCCAGGTTTTACTACTGGTACATTATCAATTGTTGATCTAGTTGGACGTCATATTCGTACTGTGTCGGTTAGTGGCAGTAAGTTTACACATTACGTTTCGGATTTAAAGGCAGGAATGTATTTTGTTTCGATAAAATCCGATGAGGGTTACGCATTCACGAAACAGCTAGTTGTTCAGTAAAATGAACAAACTATTAAACACAAAAGAGGCTGTATGGGGATTCCATACAGCCTCTTTTGTGTTGTTTTTAAAATTGCTTAAAGCCAATAATCTCACGCACTTCGCGGATTGTTTTGGCTGCACTTTCGTGTGCTTTTTCCTTGCCTATGCGTGCTGCGCGCGATACATAAGCTTCGTCGGCCGAAATGGCTTTAATGCGCTCGCGCATGGGTTCTGTGAAATTAATCATATCTACCGCCAACTGCTTTTTCATGTCGCCGTAGCGTATTTGGCACAAATTATATTGCTCTTCGAAAAAAGCTAGAGTTTCGGGAGCCGATACGACCTTCATCAATTGGAAGATGTTTTGAATGGCATCTGGTTTTGGTTGATTCGGCTCAGTAGGACCACTATCGGTAACCGCTTTCATTACCTTTTTGCGTATCGCTTCAGGCTCATCTGCAAAGTAAATCGCATTTCCTTCGCCTTCCGATTTGCCCATCTTTCCGCTACCGTTAAGTCCTGGTATTTTTACCAATTCATTGCCGAAGTTGAAAGCCTGAGGCTCTGGGAAGTATTCGATATTGTACATGCGGTTAAAACGATTTCCGAACGTGCGCGTCATTTCGAGATGTTGTTCTTGATCTTTACCTACAGGTACTTTTGATGCTTTATGTATTAAAATATCGGCAGCCATAAGCGTAGGGTATGTTAATAATCCCGCATTTACGTTTTGTGGCTGTTGACGAATTTTGTCTTTAAATGAGGTACAACGTTCCAACTCACCGATATATGCATTCATGTTTAAATACAAATAAAAGGTACATCGCTTTGTATGTAGAGAGTTGCTTTGTCAGGGTCTAGGCCCGCAGCAAGATATTCAATCAAAATTTGTTTTACGTTACCATGCAAATCCTGTGGTGTAGGATGTGTTGTAAGTGAGTGATAATCGGCTATAAAGAAATAGCAATTATGCTCGTTTTGCATGTTTAAAAAATTGCGCAAAGCGCCAAAATAATTACCGAGATGTAAATTCCCGGTTGGGCGAATGCCGCTTACTACTGTTTCCATTAAAAGTTAGAAATTGGAAATTAGAAATTAGAAAATAAGAAACTGAAAAATCAAATAACGTGCGAAGCACCATTAACGGCGAAGCCCCTATAACGCACGAAGTGCCTATTAACGGCGAAGCCCTAAAAAAACGGCGAAGCCCTAAAAACGCACGAAGTGCCTATTCAATCGGCACGGTGCGTTTGATACGCTGATCGAGCGATGTAAGTGTTTCGGTAGATGCTACGCCTGGTATTTCCTGAATCTGACCATTCAGCAATTCCATTAAATGTTCGTCGTTGCGTGCATATACTTTTATTAGAATTGTATAGTGACCCAGTGTGTATTGCGACTCAACAATTTCGGGTATTTGCTCCAGTTTGCTTACCACTTCTTTGTACATTGACCCACGTTCAAGCGTAATGCCAATGTAAACACACATTTGAAAGCCAAGCATTTTTGGATTAACATAATAGCCTGAACCAGTTATAACGTCCATGTCGATAAGGCGTTGCACACGTTGGTGAATGGCCGCGCGCGACACACCACATTCTTCTGCTACATCCTTAAACGGCATGCGAGCATTCTGGGTTATGATTTGTAAAATTTTACGGTCGAGTTGATCTATTTTTTCCATACGAATTAAAATTTTTGTTTTTCAAAAAAAAATATACTTTTTTAGCTCAAAAGTCAACAGATGTTGAACTTCAATTTTCCTTGTTTACTGTCGATTAGTCAGCAAAAGTACATATAAATAATGTAATCGGAGTGATTTTTTGAGATATTATACGAAATTAAATACAAAATGATAGTTAAATCGGATTACGCGTGTTACGTAACTTATTTTATCACGGTGGCATATTCGTTTAGTGCAGCCATAAGTGTTTTTGTTTCACTAGCTACACCTACTGTTATGCGTAAACAATTAGCGCATAGAGTTACCGTGCTGCGGTTGCGTACAATAATTCCTTTGTTTACTAACCAATTGTATATCATAGTAGCATTCTCAACCTTTATCAGTACAAAGTTGGCGTCGGTAGGGTAAATGTGCTGCACAAAATCCAATGTTTTTAGCTTTTTGATAAGATTGCTGCGTTCCTCCAATAAAGTTTCTACCCATTTTTCGACCGTTGATTTGTTCGAAAGCATTTTTAAAGCGTGCTCTTGTGTTAGTATATTTACGTTGTATGGATATTTTATCTTATTTAAAACTTCAATGATTTCGGTTGATGCGTAGGCCATACCTAAGCGTATTCCTGCATTTCCCCACGCTTTCGACATGGTTTGTAGGATTACTAAGTTGGCATGTTTTTTTAGTAAGCTGCTAAGACTTTTATTTTTCGAAAAATCAATGTAGGCCTCATCAACAACTACTATTCCTCTAAACCACTTTAGTAATTTCTGTATCTCCGTTACATTTAAACTATTGCCTGTAGGATTGTTGGGTGAGCACAGCCAGATTATTTTGGAGCTATGATTGGTTGCATCCATCAGCTTAAATGCTTCAATGTCGAAATCTTCGTTGAGTAATACTCTTCTGTATTCAACGTCATTTATAGCGGCGCAAACCTGATACATGCCATAAGTTGGTTCAATTGCAACTACATTGTCTTTGCGGGGTTCGCAAAATGCACGATACAATAAGTCGATGGGCTCGTCACTTCCATTTCCAATAAAGATATTGGCAGCTGGTACATCCTTAATTTTTGATATGGCTTCTTTTACCTTCCATTGTTGTGGGTCGGGATATCTGTTAAAAGGGCTGTTGTAGGGACTTTCGTTTGCATCAAGATACACCGATGCCTCTCCTTTAAACTCGTCGCGAGCACAGGAGTAGGGTTTCATGTTTTTTACGTTTTCACGTAGTAGTTCGTTTATATTCATTATCTTCTTTCTGCTTTTACACGTTCTGGCGCTTCGTCGCTATTGTCTAATCTTATTTTTACGGCATTGCTATGTGCTTGTAATTCTTCGTTTTCGGCCATTAAAATAATGGCATTGCTTAAGTTGGTTAAACCCTCTTTCGATAGTTGCTGAAAAGTGATTTTACGTACAAAGCTATCGAGGTTTACACCACTGTAAGCACGCGCGTGACCATTGGTTGGCAAAGTATGGTTGGTGCCCGAAGCGTAATCGCCAGCACTTTCGGGACTGTAGTTGCCCAAAAACACCGAGCCAGCATTGGTAATGTTGGCAGCCACACCATTGTGGTAATGGGTCGAAATTATCAAATGTTCGGGTGCGTATTCGTTGGTCATCTGTACCGCCTCTTCGAGCGAATGTACGACTATGATTTTGCTGTTGGCCAACGATTTTTTGGCTAGCTCTTTTCGAGGGAGCTGTTCGAGTTGTATTTCAATTTGTTCCAGTACCTTTTCAACCAGTTCTTCATCTACTGTTATCAGTATCGATTGGCTATCAGCGCCATGTTCCGCTTGCGAAAGCATATCGGCTGCTACATAGGCTGGGTTTGCAGTGTGGTCGGCAAGTACTTCAACCTCCGATGGGCCTGCAGGCATATCAATAGCTACTTCGCGCAACGATACCAATTGCTTGGCTGCAGTTACGTACTGATTACCTGGACCAAAAATCTTGTACACTTTTGGAACTGTTTCGGTGCCATAGGCCATAGCTCCAATTGCTTGTGTGCCACCAATTTTGAAAATGCGATGTACGCCCGCTATTTTGGCGGCATACAACACGGCTGGGTGAACTTTGCCCTCGGCATTTGGCGGTGTACAAAGTATAATTTCTTTGCATTCGGCAATAGATGCTGGTATACCCAACATGAGCACCGTTGAGAATAGTGGCGCAGTACCGCCCGGTACGTACAGCCCTACTTTTTCGATCGCAACCGCTTTTTGCCAGCACAGCACGCCTGGCGATGTTTGTATCTCAGGATATTCGTGTTGTTGTTCTATGTGGAATTTCCAAATATTGCGTCGAGCCATTTCAATGGCTTGTTTAAGTGGTTTCGATACCAAAAGTTCGGCCTCGGCTATTTCTTCTTTGCTTACTTCAAAATTTTCTAGTTCCACTTTGTCGAACTTGGCAGTATAGCTTCGCACGGCCTTATCGCCATTTTTTTGTATATCGGTAAGCACCTGCTGAACAGTATCGAATAGCTGTGTGCTATCAAAAACAGGTCGAGCTAATAACTCATTCCACTGCTCACGTGCCGGATATTTTATGATTTGCATATATTGATGTTGATGTGTTGATATATTGATGTGATAATGTGATGATATGATGATATGATGATGTGATGATGTGGTGATGTGATGATGTGGTGATGTTTTGTACCCTTCTTACCGCTTACCGCTTACCGCTTGCCGCTTGCCACTTACCGCTTACTTACTTCTCCCAGATCTCATTCCATTTTTCGTACAGTTCGTGCATGCTGCCAAAAACCATATCAGCTCCACTATCCCACAGTACTTTTTCGTCGAGTGG
>JFJP01014039.1_pt1 | contig 14569 bp, 9 predicted proteins | sample 431651 | NCBI WGS metagenome assembly JFJP01 (sample SAMN02602958, study PRJNA72255) | Microbial mat metagenome, whole genome shotgun sequencing project. | biome: fresh water; feature: sink hole; material: water; isolation source: purple microbial (photo- and chemosynthetic) mats found in...
TTGATAAGATCAGTTATTCTAATCTTTTATCTTCCTATTCTGACCTCAAAATGTCATCTGTATTCCAAGAAATTCTGATCGTTTTCCTGCTGATTGTAGCCAATGGCGTATTTGCTATGTCAGAAATTGCTATTCTTTCTGCGCGCAAAGTGCGCTTACAACAGTTAGCCAATCGAGGCAATAAAAAAGCAAAAGTGGCTTTGGAATTAGCCAATGCTCCCAATAGTTTACTCTCAACGGTGCAAATTGGAATTACCCTAATTGGCATTTTAGCAGGTGCCTTTGGAGGGGCGGCAATTTCAGCACGGTTAGCCACCCAACTAAACAAAATTCCGATTTTAGTTCCCCACAGCAATGCAATTAGTTTTACAATTGTTGTGATCATTATTACCTATTTATCATTAATTATCGGGGAATTAGTTCCTAAACGGTTAGCTCTGAATGCTCCTGAATCTATAGCAACTAGCGTTTCAATTCCCATGCGTTGGTTATCTAATTTTAGTTCCCCTGTTGTTCATTTATTGAGTGTGTCTACGGAATTAATTTTAAGGCTTTTGGGGAGTCATGCCTCAATGGAACCGGAAGTTACTGAAGAAGAAATCAAAATTCTGATTGAGCAGGGAACTAGATCAGGAATTGTGGAGGAAGCGGAACAAAATATTGTCGGACGGGTGTTTGAATTGGGCGATCGCCAAGTCAGAAGTTTAATGACACCTCGCCCTGAGATTTTTTGGATTGATATTGATGATTCTGCCGAAGAAAATCGTCAGAGTATTGCCCAAAATAGCTACACTCGCATTCTAGTTTGTCAGGAAGATTTAGATCATGTTTTAGGGTTTATTAAAGTTGCGGATTTATTAACTCAATCCCTATCCGGTCATCCCTTAGATTTAACTGCAAACTTGCGCCGTCCTTTATTTGTTCCTGAAACCACTTCCGTGTTAAAAATTTTAGAATTATTTAAACAGGGAGAAACCCATTTTGCCGTAGTAGTTGATGAATATGGCGTAATTCAAGGATTGGTAACTTTAAATGATATTCTAATGGAATTAGTCGGCGATATGCCCTCCTGGAATAATCCCGAAGAACCCCAGAAAGTTCAACGAGAAGATGGATCATGGTTACTAGATGGAATGTTACCCGTTGAAGAATTTTTTGAGTTATTTGATTTAGAATATTTATTAGAACAATCAGAAGGAAACTATCACACCGTCGGGGGATTTGTGATTACTCAGTTAGGGCGTATTCCGGCTGCTGCGGATCATTTTGAATGGCAAAATCTACGCATAGAAGTTATGGATATGGATGGAAACCGCGTCGATAAAGTGTTAATTGTACCTCCGCTTCCCAATGAAAACAACGAGCTTATTGAACCTTCAAAGAAATAAATTTTTCTCTTAATTAAGCTAGAATTTAGGAAGTTTGTGATCGCTATAAACCTATGCAGGTTAGTGTTTATAACTTCTTTGTGTCTTTGTGGTTAAATTAATCTTTTCTGCTATAATTTTAAGCTATTTATGATTAAAAAATCCCGATCCAAAATCTTGCTATTATTGTTTTGTTGGACAATTGTACCATTATTCCTAGTGGAAATATTAATGATTGTCCTCGAACCCTATTTATCCCAAGGACTGTATCAATATGATCCCGATTTAGGATTTAAAATTCGTCCTTATGCTAATGGAAATAATCAATTTGGGTTTAATGATCGAGATTATCCCCTCCCAAAAGAAACCGGGAAATATCGAATTTTAATTCTTAGTGATTCCTATAATTGGGCGGGAGGAAAAGAAGGAAATTATACCGCTTTATTAGAAAATAAATTTGCCCAATATTATCAAAACTCCCAAGTTGAAGTTATTAATGCTGGATACCCCGGAACTCACACCGGAGAACAATTAGCCATATTAAAAAAATATGCCCTACAATATCATCCTGATTTAGTCGTATTAGGTTTTTTTGTTGGGAATGATTTTATTGATGCTAAACCTAACCGTAAACGCATTATTGTCAATGATATTTATATTGACATAGATAAACGTAAAGAGTTAAAATTATTCGGTTATCCGATTATTAATCAATCTCGTTTGTTACTCTTTATTCAACAAAAATATAAAGTTTTTCAAGAAGCCCAAAAAGCTCAAAAACAATCAATTTCACCCTATCAAGTACAATTTGTGATTAATCAGTCTGAACCGGAAAAGTCCCCCGGTATTTTATCCCTAGAGACCTTTCTAGCGACCGAAAAAACCCGCTTAGACTTTTGTAAACGTCAAGATTTGCAAAAAGGGGTTTGGAATGGTAATATTAATTATATTCTCCAAAGCATTGATGAAATGAATCGGCTGCTAAAACAGCAAAATATTCAGTTTGTCGTTGCAATATATCCCGATGAGTTTCAAGTCAATCCAAATTTATTAAATCAAGTTCAGGAAAAACATGAATTAAATTTATCCAAATATGACCCAAACTGTATGCAGAATATTTTGATTCCCCATCTCCAATCACAGCAAATTACCTATATAGATTTCCGCCCTCGGTTTCAAGCCGAACAAAAACTCCAGCCGTTATATCTGTTACAAGAACCTCACTGGAATTCAATAGGAAATCAACTGGCTGCGAAAATATTGTTTGAATATTTAATCCCCAAAACCAATCAATTTTTTAAATCATCCTCCCCCTCCACCAACAAAAATTAAAATGCAAAAAACCAAACTAAAAGCCTTAACTAAAATTCTCGGACAAACCGCTTTTATAGCTTTAATAACCTTTACAATGTCCGAAATTACCCTAAGAATTTATAATAAAATCAATCCTAGTTTTGTCTTTTACGATTCTTCCTATAACCGTTTTCGCGGCAAACCCAACGCCCCCGACTATGATTTTAAGTTAAATTCCCAAGGTTTTAAAGACCTAGAATTTACCGTCGAAAAACCAGCCGAAACCTACCGAATTTTAGGGATAGGAGATTCTTTTGCTTATGGTGTTGTTCCCTATCAATATAATTATTTAACCCGGTTAGAAAAAAAATTAAATCAATCCGGTCAAAAAACCGAAGTAATTAATATGGGAATTCCAGGGCTGGGGCCAAAAGATTATTTATATCTTTTAGTCAATGAAGGATTAAAATTGAATCCAGACCGAATTGTTTTATCCTTCTATATTGGCAATGATTTTTTAGATAATTCCATGACCGCCCACCTCAGAAGCGAGGAAAAATCATACATAATGGCTCTAATCAAATCTCTAATTAAAATTCAAAGCCATTATCAAGGTACATTCATAAACCCCGTGCTTAAATATCAGGATAATCAACCAACTATTGATGATGCTAAGTATTTCAAAAATGCTTTGAATCAAAGTAATATGTTTGTGCGAAATCCCCAGGATGATATGTTTAAAGGTTTTTTAGATGATGCTGTTCAGGATTTAATTAAAATCAAACAGATTGCTGATTCTCAAAACATCCCCTTAACTATTGTAATTATTCCCAGTGAAGTTCAAGTCAATTCACAATTTCAACAGCAAGTTAAAAGAGCTTTTGATCCGAATGATCCGAATTTATTAGACTTTGAACTTCCCAACCGAATGTTAACAGAAAGGTTACGACAGGCGAATATTGATTATTTGGATTTATTACCTAATTTCATCGTCGCTTCTAAAAAAAACCGCCTCTATAAACCCAATGATACCCACTGGAATATCGCCGGAAACAGTTTAGCAGCAGAATTAATTACCCAACATCTTGAATCCAAAAACAATCAACCTTAGACACCAGATTTATTGTCAATATCAGCAGCAAGTAAAACACCTTCTTGAAGTAAGATATCCATAAAATTCTTCCTGAGAATTCGTTGGATCTGAAGATGTTTTCCGGGTTTCACTTTAGTTAATGTCCGTAACAATAAGTTAGACTCGCTCAGACTTTCTACCCCATCAATTTTTGTGGGTTCAAGTACATCTGGATTATTGGCTTTTAACTCCTGTCCTATGTCCTCTATGACTTGATAAACATGATCCAAATTAGAATCATAAGGGACGCTAACTTCTACGACGGCAAAAACATATTGTTTGGAATAATTAGTAATGGAACTCATATCACCATTGCGAATAATTTGTAATTGACCATTGGGATGTCGGATGCGGGTTGTTCTGAGTTCGATGGCTTCAACAATCCCTTCTACTTTTGTTTCTTCGGCTTTCCTCAACTCAACATAATCCCCCACTAAATAGTAGTTTTCAAACAGAATAAAAAACCCACTGACGATATCGTTAATTAGGGTTTGGGCTCCTAAACCGATAGCAATACCGACAATCCCCGCACCTGCTAATATGGGAGTGGGATTAATATCAAGGGTATAAAGAATAAAAATTCCAACGGTGAAATATACTAAGTATTGCAATAAACTCTTAAACAAGGGAATTAGAGTTAAGCGTCTACTTCTTTGGATGTCCGTCAAATTCTGCTCTTTAAATACTACTTCTTCTACGAGTAAGTGGATAAATTCAAATAACACTTGACTTAAGAAGACTATGGCAATAATCTTAATAATTCGTAGACCAAAAGTGGAGAGTTGGGCGATTAATTGGATCTGTTGCGTTACTAATGTGGCGATGCAGACATAGATAACAAATTCCAGACACCGTTTTAATAACGGAATCAGGTGTTGGAGACGAGCATAAAATCGCAACAGGTTATCCGATTTGGAATATTTGAGGGTGAGAATATCTAGGGTATCGACAATGGCGGCGACAGCTTTTAGAATCAGTAATCCAACTGCTATAATTAGATAGATTCGGAGTGCGATATAGAGATATTCGGAAACGATGGCGGGTAATTTGAGAAATTGGGTACAGCAAATAATTACCCCCAGCCAAATTCCGCCTCTGATTCTTTGATAAAGGGCGGTAAAGAAAGCATCAATACTTTCATCATCGGCGGTGCTGCTTTCGATGTTTTTGGCGCGAGCGCTGGCTATTTTTAGCCAATATTTCAGCAGTTTTAAGGCGATTACTGCTACAACAATAGCACCAATACTTTGACCAATACCGATTCCGAGGTTAATCCAAAATTCAGGGGGAATACGGCTAATTAAATTGAGTGTATATTGTTGAATATTTTTACCTTGATAGAGCAAAAAACTATTCACCCCGACAATCAAAATACACAGCACTAAGCCAACCAATACTAACAATCTTGTGATGTTTCGGCGCAGGGTTTTGATTCGGGGATCTTCGCTTTTAAAGATAGAAAATTTAATTAAGAGTTGGGATGAATTTCTAACCAAACCAATCAAAACTAGAAAAATAATGATCACTAGGCTAACTTCAGCCAAGATAATTAATAGGTTGCTCATTTCATTGTAAAAGTCAAAAATCAAGAGTTTAATAGACTATTTACTGATAACTGATAACTGATAACTGATAACTGATAACTGATGACTGATGACTGATGACTGTATTAGCTAAATATCTTGAACGATCCGAAAACCAACGTGTTGATAGAAATTAGGCCGGAACCAATTGCGATAATATTTCAACGCTTCTGTACCGTTTGTAATCCAACATCCTCCTAACATCATTTGATGTTGGGTATCAAAAAAGATGGCAGAATTATCTTCATAAAGAAAATGGGGTTCATATCCTGAAAGGGGGTTTAAATTATCACTCAACCATTCCCAAACATTCCCCCGCAAATCATAGAGTCCAGAGTAACTTTTTGCCGTTTCTAACATTCCGACGGGACTCGGTGAACCAAATTTAAAATTGAGATTATAATGGTCTACATCTTCTACTAAACCATTACCGTAAGTGGCGACATTGTACTCGGCTTCATTCATTAACCGAGTTCCCTCACCTTTCCAACGACAATAAGCCATGGCTTCATAATAATTGACTTCCACAGGCCAATCTAACGGTAAATCCATTTCATCAAACTGGGCGCGATATTTATAACTGCCATTTTCTAAGCGCCAAAATTTGGGATGTTGGATATTATTTTCAGTTTTCCATTGCCAAGATTTTTGATCCCAATATTCTTGATTTTCGTAGCCACCCGCCTTAACAAAATCCAGAAATTCGCTATTAGTAATTAGATATTTACTGGCTAAAAAAGGTGCAACTTCAACGGTGCGGGAGCCATAATCAATATCCCAACCATAGGTTGAATCATCAAAAGCTTTGCCAAGTTGGGCAATTCCACCTGCAACTTTGAGCATTTCATTCTCTGGAATATAACTTTTAGAAGGGGCATATTTCCAGTCTAAAGGTCGTTTAACTCGCTCAATGGGTAACTGGCGAAATAACATCGAAGACGTTTCAATATGAATGCGCTGGTGTTCAATTCCCATGATTAACGCCCACAGGGGATGATCGGGAAGAATTGGCAAAGTAATCGGCGTTTTTTGAATGAATTCTGATAGTATTTCTAAGACTTGTTCTCGATATTGCCAAGCCGAGGTAAGGTCTGGCCATTGGAGATGAGCGATCGCTCTTATTAATTCTGTGGGTGTTTCGGGATCAACCCCAACTCCAAACAGAATTTCATAGTCTGGATTTAGGCTTTCTTCTAATAATCCCACCCGAACTAATTTATTGATGTAGAAAGCCGCCGAATGTCCGAGATAAAAAATTAGCGGATTTCTCAAAGGGTCAGGATTCAGATAAAATGTGTCTTCTCCGACTAAACTTTTTAGGAGAAGATCTTCGAGTTGCCAAGCTTCCTGAAAATAATTGAGCAGGGTTTGGCGATCGCAACAATTAAGTTTTGGCGGACAATTAGATACAAGGGTGTTCATATTTATAGTTAATGGGAATGAAGGTTTTCTCAGCATAAAACCAGATTTTTTGAAGTTTTATCTCTCAATTTGATTAACAGAATCGTCTCAAACTTGACAAAGAATTAACCCAAACCATTGTTTTGGATCTGTCCAAATTTTTACGGTTTTGAGGTGTTTGGACTGGAGTTGTTTTTGCAGATTTGCTAAATCAAACTTGCGAGAAATTTCAGTTAAAATAGATTCCCCTTGGGCAAAGAAAACCTTTAAATCTAAATTGTCTAGGGATACCCAATGACTTTTTTGACAAAGCAGATACATCTCGATTTGATGATCTGCTTGATTGTAAATCGCTTGATGGGTGAATAAATTCAGGTCAAAATTGCCTTGAAAACGCCAATTCAAATGGGAAAGCATATTAAGATTAAAAGCTGCGGTAACGCCCTGACTATCGTTATAAGCCGGCTCTAATATTTCTTTGGGTTTTTGTAAATCAATTCCTAAAAGAAAGTAATCACCGGGTTGTAATGTTTTGGCAATTTGACTTAAGAAAATATCAGATTCTATGGGATTAAAATTGCCCATAGAACTACCTAAGAAAAAAATCATCCGCGATGATACTGGGGTTGATTCTAGCTTAACCAAGGCTTGTTCGTAGGTTCCGATTAATCCTTGAATTGAGAAAGTCGGATATTGTTGTTGTAGTTTGACAACGGTAGAATTAAGTATGCCACCGCTTACATCAATGGGAATATATTGAGATCGATTGGCAATTTTTTGATAAGCATCTAACAGAAATAGTGTTTTTGTAGAACTGCCACTCCCTAATTCTACCAGTTCACAACCCCCTGTAATTTGGGCAATTTCATCGGCATATTGGCTCAAAATCCAGGCTTCTGTTCGAGTGGGGTAATATTCGGGTAACTCGCAAATTTGTTCAAATAAATTTGATCCGTGATCGTCGTAAAAATATTTGGGCGGTAAATACTTAAATTCGTTAGTTAATCCTTGAATAACATCTTCACCCTCCCGATTTAGATGTTGATTAGATTTGTCAATACTTTGCAAACAAGTTGTTAACATCACGTTTCCTTTTTCTAATTTTAAATTTTACATCAATATATCAATATAATCTCATACTTAAAATCAATCGTCAAGATTTACTTTTAAAAACTTTACATTAAAAAAGCAAAAGGATCAGACAAATTTATGTAGGGCTTAAGTCGAATTTAAGCCCGATATATTTGTGTTAATTTAAGCCGGAAATTCCTGATTAAATCTGAGATTATATAGCAGGGAACAGCGATCACGGATTTAAGCGGATTTCACGGATTTCACGGATTTTAATCTGTGTTATAGCAGGGAACACCGGAGGAAAAGAGTTCTCTATTGAGGTTTTAGAATCAGTCTATGTCCTAACACCCCAGGCGCGACTGCTATATCCTCCTCTATTCCCAATTCCCTTTAAATCATAGATTTTGACCCTGATCGAATCGGAATGCTAGATTTAATTGTTGGCAGCTTTCTGACTTTGTTTATAGTGTTCTGGGTCGGTTCGGAGATCCACATACAAGAAATCAATGCCCTCTTTCTCTAACAGTTATAATATGGCTAGGTTCAAATTTTTCTCCGCATCAAAGTAGAGATTATCATCATTAACAAAGGCAACAATTTTAATCACACGGGCATTATTTTCAATCTGGCTAAACCGAACAATCATCTCTTTAGATAAGCCCGGAATAGATGGGGGCATTTCTCGAATTGCATCACAGATTCTGGCGGTTTGCTTGGCTGAAATACTATCAATTTTGAGCGTTAAACTAATGCCCCATTTTAATTCCTCACCTGGATTTTGTGACCAATTTTCTACAATTCCCGTAATCATTTTAGAGTTAGGCATTTTTACAATCGAACCCCATTGATAGACATGGAGAGTTGTAGTTCTAAATCCTATACTCATGATCTGTACAAAACCCTGTAATCCTGAGACTGAAACCCAATCTCCTTCTCGATAGAGACCATCAGAATAGATAATAACGGTACAAAACCAGTCATAAACAATATCTTTCAACAGCAAACCTAAAGTAATCCCAGCACCCCCTAATAGACCCACCAGTGCCGCTGCGGATTGTCCTAAAAATATCTCACTGACTTTAATTGCGATGACGATAATGGCTGTCGATTGAAAAATCTTCGGCATCAAGGGTCTGAGTAACTCATCGAGTTCGGTTTCAGTCCGCAGCACGACGTTAGCAATTAGCTGCCCGAAGATTGAAGCACTGCGATAAATCACATAAGCAACGATGAAAAAAACAATTAAGTTGAGAACTTTAGTAATTGCTTCGCTCAATTGTGGCCCAATATTTGTCGCCACAATCTCCTTGACGAGCCAAAATCCCCCAATTAGAATCAGCCAACTTAAGGCGGGTTTGAGAATGGCAATTAATTCATCATCCAGTGTACTCTCGGTTTTTCGGGTTAAATATTCAATGCGTTTAATAATTGCTTCGATCAAAAATCGTCTGAATACCTGTGTTATTGTCAGGATCAGAATAACTAGAAGAATCTTGCCGACTGGGATACCTGAAACATCAATATTGATGTTTTTTAAGGTGTTTAAAAATTGTTCCATAATTAGTTTGCTCCCTGGGATAAAATTGATAGGCGATCGCCCTAAGTGCTTTCCTTGTCGGAAAACTTACCATAATTTAGAAGGAAGATTAGCGGATAACAGAAAAATTTAACAATGCTTAACTTTGCTTTACTTCCGTAAAATCACTAGCTCGTGGTTGCAGCTTTTTAAGACACTGATTCTTGCTTTGAAAACTTCTTGCCACATCTTCATGGCACAATAGTTTTTGAAAAGTCAATAATTTATTATAATGTTGTAAAGCTTGATCCCATTGACCTAATTTAATATAAGAATTGTATCAAACTATTTCCCATAAAAAAATATGACCAAGGAAAATCAGGATTAATGGTTATTTCCTTTTGAAAAGCTGCGATCGCATTTTCCCATTGTTGCAAATTCCAATAAATATCCCCAACTTGATAATGAATTAAAGATAAATTGGGTTGAATTTCAATGGCTTTTTGATAATTTAAAAGAGCTTCTTTCCAGCTTTTCTGTTGATAATATTTCTGACCAAGATTAATATAGGTTTTCAGCATAGCATGATTGTCCATAAATAAATTTTTACCCCTATTTGTTATGATTCTATAAAATTTTAGTCAAAAATCGTCCTGATTTTTTTGATCAAATGTTCTGTACGCTTTCCGATAAAGTATTGATTCTCTCTCATGATTTTACTCATTTTATTAAAAGTGTCAATACATAAATTCATCCTGTTTTCATACTCCGTAAATTCCATCTGATCAATATAGTTAAATAACTCAACTGGACTGTTAAACTCGCAATAATCAATAAAACTATTCGGGGGGAAATCTTCATAAATCGTTGAATGTTTACCCCCATAATAAATTGGTAAACACCCGGCAATAATCCCATCCCAAATTTTCTCTGTACAATAATAGGGGGCGATAGTATTCTCCAAACATAGATTAAAATGATAATCCGGCAAAATTTCAAACTTTCTCATTGTCCAATCTCCCTCCCTAGAATCTTCTAAAGAAACTCCTTCCTCCCAACCTTGACCATAAATGTCAACTTTTCCTAAATAATACCCTGTTAAGGCAATTTCACAGCGTAACGCATTCAAATCAATATTATTTCCCTCTCTAAATAAACTAGAATCAGTTTTTTTAGTTATTAATGTCACTATCTTTTTCTGTTTTTTTCGATTAAAATTAGTTGCTTGTAACCAAGGTAAAGATTGATTAATCGCTTCAATTCTTAGATTCCAAATACAACAAGAATAGTTATTAAGAAAAACATCCTGAGTATAGATATTCATAATAGGAATATCTATTTTATTCAGAGAAAATATTGGAGTAAAATTCATGTCAGTCCGAGGTTCTTCTGTATATAAAAGATATTTTTTATGATGTTTATATTTATAGGTAAAAAGTTCTAAAACTTTCAAATGTTCAGAAATAATTAAATCTGCTTGCTCAGGGTTACGGGTAAATTCAATATGGTTTTTATCAAGTTGTTCAATAACTGAATGACTATCAGGACTAAATAATACTGAACTAATGGGAAAGGGAAGAAACACTTTAATCTTGTTAGGATTAATCTGATTAATTAATTCTCCCCCCAAGCCCTGCGTGCACAGGGGGGAATGCTCTTGGAGTTGAGTTAAAATCTCTTTCCATTGTTGATCTTGGGGAGATAATTTTATTTTTAGTTCAACGGATTTACTATAATTTTCTAAAGATTGATCCCATTTTCCCAATCTCAGATTAGCATAAGCTAAATCTTTATAACAACAATAATAATCGGATTCTAACTGACTCGCACGCTGATAAATATTAACCGCTTTTTCCCATGCTTCTAATTTTAAATAAACTTGACCTAATGCTTGATAAACCCAATAAAAATCAGGTAACAATTCAATAGCTTTTTCATAAATTCGGGCAGATTCTTCCCATTTTTCCAAAGCCGCAAAACATTCTCCTAAACGGAAATATGACCAAGGAAAGTCGGATTTGTGGTAAATTGAAACTTGGTAAGTGGCGATCGCTTCTAACCAATCTTGCTGAGAAAAATAAATTTCACCCAGTTTATAAAACGAAAACCAGAGATTCGGTTGCAATTTGACCGCTTGTTGATAAGAAAATCGAGCTTTTTGCCAATTTTTTTGTTGATAATAAACCTCGGCAATTCTTTCATAAACATGACCTGCATCCGGTTTAAATTCTAATATTTTTTCATAGGTATTTATGGCTTTTTCCCCTTGTTGAAGTTGAGCAAATATATTTCCCAATTCATAATAAGTGAGTTCAAAATTAGATTTTAATTGAATAGAATAATCATATAACTCAATTGCCAAATTTATTTGATCTTGTTGTTGATAGTTAGTAGCTAATTTCTGGTAAACGATCGCACCTAATTCCGGTTTTTGCTGAAATAAAATAAAAAATTGCGCCATCGCCTTCCTAACTTGCTCCTCATCCAGTTGAGAAAAATAAGACATTAAAGAATCAGCAATTGATTCACTAGAACCCACTGATAAATCAACAGAAATAGTAAATTCAGACATAATATTTTAAATAATAATCATTGTAAAATTATACTTTTCTTAGTGTCTTTGTGCCTTTATGTTTCTAATAAAAAACAACCCCGTATAGGGGTTGCTCATCACCTTAATAACCAGTAATTACAGTTTAGTTCCACATTCAGGACAAAAATGATTGCTACCAACATTTTTCGCCCCGCAATTGCCACAATAAACTAACTCAATTGTTTCGAGTTTTGTCCGTTCAGGTAAACCAATCATTTGAGCATTACTCTTACCTGGAGCTACCATTGGATAACAGTTTTCATCCCGTTTTACCTGTACATCCATTAACACCGGGCCATCAAATGCCAACATTTCTGCAATGGCATCCTTCAAGTCCTCCCTTCGGGTCACTTGCATCCCCTTGACCCCGTAGGCTTGAGCTAACATCACAAAGTCAGGCATTCCGGGCTGCATATTAGAAGAAGAATAGCGCTCGCCATAGAAGGTTTCTTGCCATTGACGTACCATTCCCTGCCAACCATTATTAATAATAACGGTTTTGACAGCAATCCCATATTGACCCAGAGTTCCCAACTCCTGAATATTCATCTGAATACTGGCATCCCCGGCCACACAAATCACCTGTTCATTGGGTAGGGCAGTTTTTGCCCCCATAGCAGCAGGCATTCCATAACCCATTGTCCCTAAGCCAGCACTGGAAATCCACCGCCGAGGGCCATTTTTCAGGAATTGAGCCGCCCACATTTGATGCTGTCCCACATCGGTTGTGTAGTAAGCATTGGGAGCCATTTTACCCAAAGTATCAATTACCTCTTGGGGAGAAAGGGAATCTTCATACTGAGGCGCAACCAGGGGATAATCTTCTCGCCAATGTTGAATCCGTTGTAACCATTCCGCCGTTTGACTGGTTTCAGTTACTTCGACCGTTTCATGACATCGGCGCAATAAATCGACTAACACCTGTCTAACATCCCCAACGATGGGAACATCCGGGACGCGATTTTTCCCGACTTCCGCCGGGTCAATATCAATATGAATCACCTTGGCACGGGAGGCAAATTCATCTAGTTTCCCGGTCACCCGGTCATCAAAACGAGCGCCAACGGCAATTAATAAATCGCATTCAGTCACGGCAAAATTAGCATAAGCGGTGCCGTGCATTCCCAACATTCCCACGGACAAGGGATGATTTTCGTCAAAAACTCCCTTACCCATCAGAGTTGTAGTCACGGGTAGATTAAACAACTCTGCTAACTCTTTAACTTCCCGATGGGCATTAGCGGCAATGGCTCCGCCCCCAACGTATAATAAAGGTCGTTCTGCTTGGCGAATTAATTTAATCGCTTGATTAATTTGGCGGGTGTTTCCTTTGAATGTTGGCCGATATCCGTGCAAGGTAACTTCCCCAGGATTAACCGGAATATAATCAAATTCTTCTAAACCTACATCTTTAGGAATATCAACTAATACCGGGCCCTGTCGTCCACTACTGGCAATATGGAAAGCCTCGGCGATAATTCGAGCCATATCTTTCGGGTCACGCACCACATAGGAGTGTTTGACAATCGGAAGGGTGATTCCATAGATATCCGTTTCTTGGAAAGCATCCGTACCAATGGCCGGGCGGGGAACTTGTCCAGTAATCACTACCATCGGAATCGAGTCCATTTGGGCCGTAGCAATACCTGTGACTAAATTAGTGGCTCCGGGGCCAGATGTCCCAAAACACACCCCGACTTGACCCGTTGCCCGTGCGTAACCATCGGCCGCGTGGGCGGCTCCTTGTTCATGGCGGACGAGAATATGTTGTAAATCCCCGGTGGCTTCAAAGCGGTAGAGTTCATCGTAAATCGGTAAAATCGCCCCACCAGGATATCCGAAAATATGCTTGACGCCATGACGTTTCAAACTGTCCATCAATGCGTAAGCACCTGTTGCCCGTTTTGCAGCTATTTTAGTTTTTAGTTGCACAGTAATTCCTCGAACTGTGTTTTAGTTGACTTGGGGGTAGGTTTTTCCGTGAGCGGAATAATATTAAAAGATGCTCTTGATTAACCTGCCCATAGATAGTTGTTTTCATTGTGACATACTCCCACATCATACCTGTAACCAGGTTGATGTGGGCTTCTTAGCAGCCCGATGAAGGGTATGCAAGATTTCCTTGGTGGTACTGTTATCCATAGAACCAACTACAGAAAGATTCCCACTACGGCGTTTTATACTGGGGAAAATGCTAGGGCCCCAGTCTTTTTAAATTAATCGCGGCATTAATATCACGATCAACTATCAAAGAGTTTTGCTCGTCCCAATAATCTCGGATACTACAATCGGTAAAAATAATTTCGTTCCGATAACTAAGCACCATTGAAGTATAAGCAGGTTTTTGTGAAATGACAACTGCTCCAGCTTTTCCGGCTATGTAGTCCAGCGTCGTGAAAAATTGCCCAAAAGCCGCATCTTGCCAAGACTTATTTAGTCCCGACTTAGCTGATTGACCGTTGGGTAAATATTTCCCGTCTTCATCTTGTTTGGTCTGATTTCGATTAGTCAAACCTTTGAGATTTAAGTCTTCATGGAAAAAGAATTTAGCTCCCGATCTCGCCAATTTATGAGCAGTTTTGTAATGGAAGTCTTTACGAGAACGAGCAA
>JFJP01020719.1_pt1 | contig 14568 bp, 9 predicted proteins | sample 431651 | NCBI WGS metagenome assembly JFJP01 (sample SAMN02602958, study PRJNA72255) | Microbial mat metagenome, whole genome shotgun sequencing project. | biome: fresh water; feature: sink hole; material: water; isolation source: purple microbial (photo- and chemosynthetic) mats found in...
CAGCCCGGGGTTGCCGCGTCGACCGTTTGGCCACAGTCCCGTCCATGCCCGATGCCGTCGCCCTGCTGAACGAGGCCGCCGCCCTGGCCGAACGCGCCCTCGACGCCCGCCTGCCGCCTGAGACGGCCGAGCCGGCCCGCCTGCACAGCGCCATGCGCTACGCTGTGTTCGCCGGCGGCAAGCGCCTGCGCCCAGCCTTGGTGCTGCTCTGCTGCCGAGCCTGCGGCGGGCGGGACGCCACTGCCGCCGCTGGCCTGGCCGCCGTCGAGTTGCTGCACACCTACACCCTGGTCCACGATGACCTGCCGGCGATGGACGATGACGATCTTCGCCGCGGCCGTCCGACCTGCCACAAGGCCTTCGACGAGGCGACCGCCATCCTCGCCGGCGATGCCTTGCAGGCCGCCGCCTTCGGCGCCGCCGCCGAGCTCGGGGCCGAGGCCGTGACGGTGCTCGCCCGCGACAGCGGCAGCCTGGGCGTGGTCGGTGGCCAGCAGGACGACCTCGATGCCGAGGGCAAGCCGGTCGACGCCGCCCTGCTCGAACGCATCCACCGGCGCAAGACGGCGGCCCTGATCCGTGCCAGCTGCGAACTTGGCGCCATCGCCGGGGCCGCCACGCCCGAACAGCGCCTGGCGCTGGCGGCCTATGGCGAGGCGCTCGGCCTGGCCTTCCAGATCGCCGATGACGTGCTCGACGTCACGGCAACCGCTGCGACCCTGGGCAAGACGCCAGGCAAGGACGCAGCGCAGGGCAAGCTGACCTATGTCGCGGTGCATGGACTCGACGCCGCCCGGGCGGAGGGGGCCCGCCAGGCCCGCCTCGCCCAGGAGTCGATCGCTCGGTTCGGTCCGCTCGGAGCGGATCTCGCCGAGCTGGCCCGCTTCGTCGTGGAACGCCGCTCGTGAGCCGCCTCGCCGTCATCCTGCTCTGCCTCCTCGGGCTCGCGCTCGGCGCGGTCGAGTACGATCCCAAGCCCGATCAGCTCGTCATCCTCGGCTGGAAGACCACGCAGAAGGCGGAATGGAAGAGCGCAGGCGACGACCTGCGCTACGACACCGCGATCGCCTGGGACCTGGCCATGCGCTGTGTCCGGACGGAGGGGCCGCGCATGCTCCTGGCTGCCACGTTCATCAAGGTGGTGGCGACCCACAAGGGCCCTGGTACCCAGATCCGCGTCGACAGCGCCAGCGGCGAGGGGGCTGATGATCCGCTGCTCGGCCATCTCCTCGTCCTGGTGGGCAAGGTGCTGACGCTTGATGTCGAACGAGCCACCGGTCGCGTGGTCGCTGTCGCCGGCGCCGAGGAGGTCCTCGCCGCGATCAACCTGCGCGCTCCGGCGACCATTCCCGGCGATCCGCCTCCACTCGAAGCCCAGGCCAAAGCCGCCTACGGACCCGAGGCGCTGGCCCGGCTGTGGAGCCAGGTCCTCGCCTTGCCTGGCGGCGAGACGCAGATCGCGCTGCCGGCGCCGTTCACCTCCGGGACGATGACGCGCACCTGGCGGGACCTTGCCTGGACCGTTGCGCTTCCCGAGGGCGGGCGGCCGGTCTTCGAGCTGGCCAAGGATCCCTCGCCGGTGCGTGGCACGGTGGCGAAGCTGGAGGGTGCCGGCTCGATCGCCCTGTCCGCCGGCCTGCCGGCCAAGGCCGCCGGCAGGCTGGCATTCACCCTCGACATCCAAGCGATGACGCAGCCGGTGACGACGATCAACGAGATCGCCTGGATCCTCGAGGCGAAGTAGCGTCGGGACCGGCGCCGCTCAGCCGTCGATCACCAGCCGCAGGCCGATCTGCATGCTACGCGTCGTTGGCGCCAGCGCGGCGCGGTTGGCCGGACGCAGCAGGCGCGCCGGGTCGGCCCAGCAGCCGCCGCGCACCACACGCTCCTCGCGTTCGCCTCCCTGCGGGTCGCTAGCGCCGGTCGGCGGATACAGGCCGTAGCGGTCGCTGCACCATTCCCACACGTTGCCGAGCAGGTCGTGCAGGCCGAGGGCGTTGGGCGGACGGCGGCCGACGGGATGGCAGCCGTCATCGCTGGTCTCGCGGAACCAGGCGGCGCGGCCGAGCTCCGGCGACTCGAGGCCGCCGGCGCGGCAGGCATGCTCCCACTCCGCCTCGGTCGGCAGGCGGGCGGGGACGCCGCAGGCCGTGGCGAAGCGGGCGGCGAAATCCGCCGCCTGCTGCCAGTCGAGGTTGTGCACCGGCAGTTCGCCGCCGCGCTGAACGGACGGGTCGTCCCTGGAGATGCGCGCGAACACGGCCTGGCTGACCTCGCACTCCGCGAACCAGCGGCCGCGCGTCAGGATGATCTCGGCGCCGAGTTCGTCGCTGTCGCGGTCGTGCTCGTCGAGTGGGCTGCCGATGGCGAAGGTCCCGGGCGGCACATGGCGGAAGGCGACCGATATCAGCGGTTCGCCCGGCAGGCGCAGCACGGCGCGCGGCCCGCGTGCGTCGACCGTGTGCTCGCTGGCCCAGGTCGGTGCGGGCGGTCCGGCGAGGACGGCGGCGCGGGCGCGCCAGGCGGTCGTGGCGGCGGTGGTGCCGGTCTCGTGCTCAAGTTCGACGAGGGTGGCGAGGGCTTCCGGCGCCAGCAGCACGTTGCGGCTGCCCAGACGCACGGCGCACGCCGTCTCCAGGCCGCGGATGCGCGACAGCTTGGCGCGCCAGGCCGGTTCCTGCGGGAATGCGCCGACCAGCTGGCCCAGCTCGTCGATCGCCGCCTCGGCGCGCTCCGGCGGGGCGGCGATGGCGTCGAGCACGGCGAGCGCGGCGAGCAGCGCCCGCACGCGCTGCACCTTGCTGCGCCAGGCGACGAGCGCTGCGTCGTGCTCGTTGACCAGCAGGGCGAGCGCGGCGAGGTCGGCGTCGACCGCGTCGGGCAACGGCGCGGCGCGGTCGAGCGGGGCGAGCCGGCGGCGCAGCTCGACGAAGTCGACGATGCGCAGGCGCCAGCGCCGGTAGTCGGCGTCATCCTCGCCCAGCAGCCGGCCGTACAGCACGATGTCGTCGGCGAGCCCGGCCGAGACGCGGGCGGCGGCGTCGTCGGCGACGCGGCAGCGGCCGCGCAGCTCGGCGAGGCGGCGCTCCTCGGCCAGCAGCCGGCCCTCGCAGCGGCGCTGCGCCTCGGCATCGACGGCCTGGCGGCGCACCAGCTCGGCCAGGGCGGCGCCCGCCTGCCGCTGCTGGACCAGCGGCACGGCGACGTCGCCATCGAGCGGAGCCAGCGCCGCGCGCCATCCGGCGATGGCGGTCTCGGCCGCGACCAGGGCCTGTCCGCGCCGGAGCGATTCGGCGTCATCGACCGCCAGCAGCGGGCGCAGCTCGGCCAGGGCGGCGCGGGCCTCGGCCAGGCGCGGTTGCGGCAGATCGCCGGCGCGGTCGAGCAGGGCGCAGCGCATGCGCAGGTCGGCGAGCCGCCGGCGGTTCGACTCCAGCGCGCCCTGCCAGCGCAGCAGGCGGGCATCGTCGGGCAGGACGCGGGCGCGGTAGCCGGCCAGCTCGGGCTCCAGCTGGGCCAGCAGCGCCTCGCCGGGCCGTTCGGCATCATCGAGGCGGGCCAGGCGGTCGCGGTGCCGGGCGATGGTGGCGCGGTGGGCGGCGAGGGCGGCGCGCCAACGCAGCTCCTCGGCATCGGCCGGGACGCCGGCGCGCAGTCCGGCGAGCGCGTCGAGGTGGCCGGCGAGGCGGTCGAGGGCCGGCTCGTCGGGCAGGGCTCCCGGCTTGTCCAGTCCGGCGATGGCCTGGCGCAGCCCGGCGACCTGGCGGTCGAGCTCGGCGATGCGCCTGCGCCAGCGCGCCGCATCGGCGTCGCTTTCCCCAACCAGGCGGACGAGGGCATCGAGGGCCGGGGCGAGACGCTCGCGGCTGGCCAGGCTGGTGTCGGCGCCGGCATCGAGGACAGCCAGCTGCTGGCGCAAGCGCACGGCCTCGGCCGCGGTCTCGGCCAGGCGGGCCTCGGCGCGGATGGCGGCGGGCGAGCCGGCACCGATCAAGGTGGCGAGGTCGGCGAGATCGGTCACGGCCTCGGCGCGCAGCGGGGCGGCGGGCAGCTCGGCGCCATGCAGGCGGGCCAGGCGCGCGTCGAGGGCGTCGATCGTGGCCAGCTTGCCCTGCCAGCGCCGCACGTCGGCGTCGCCCTCGCCGGCGAGCCGGGCGAGGGCGGCGAGGTCGTCGTGCGATCCCGGCGGCGCCGGCTGCAGCGCGTCGAGGCCGCCGCGCAGGCGGGTGCGCAGCTGCTCCTCCTGGCGCTGGGCCGTCAGCCGGCTCTCCGCCGTGCTCTGGCGCCAGACCAGCGCGCCGGTGGCGAGGGCGGCGAGGATCAATCCGGCGGCCAGCGGCAGGGCCCAGCGGTGGCGGCGGCCGAGGCGGCGGCGCATCTGCTCCTCGGCGCCGGTGCCGTAGCGCGCCTGCAGCAGCGCGGTCACCGAGACGTCGCCGGCGCGCACCGCCTCGATGTCGGCGATCAGCGCGTCGGGCGTCTGGTAGCGCTTGGCCGGATCCTTCTGCAGGCAGCGCACGACCAGGGCCTGCACCGGCTCTGGGATCTCCGGCACCAGGGTGCGCGGCAGCTGCGGTTCGGCGTAGTTGTGCTGGTAGATCACCGCGTCGGCGTTGTCGCCGGTGAATGGCTTCCGCCCGGTCAGCGCCTCGTACAGGACGCAGCCGAGGCTGTAGAGGTCGCTGCGCGTGTCGGTCGGCTCGCCGCGCCCCTGCTCGGGCGAGAGGTAGCTGGGCGTGCCGACCGCGGTGCCGGTGCGGGTGAGGTTGTGCTCGCCGCCGATCTTGCTGATGCCGAAGTCGGCGATCTTCAGCGTGCCGTCGGCGGTCAGCAGCAGGTTGCCGGGCTTGATGTCGCGGTGGACGATGCCCTTGGCCGCGGCGGCGGCGAGGCCGCGCGCCGCCTGCAGCGCCAGCTCAAGCGCCCGCTGGTGCGGCAGGCCGCGGCCCTGCTGCGTGGCGATCAGGCTGCCGAGGTCGCTGCCCTCGACGTACTCCATGACGAAATAGGCGGTGCCGTCCCACGATCCGGCGGCGTACACCGCGACCACATGCGGGCTCTGGATCAGGCTGGCGGCGCGCGCCTCGATCTCGAACCGGGCGCGCTGCAGCGGCTCGTTGCCGATGGCGCTGGACAGCGTCTTGACCGCCACGCGGCGGCCGAGGCTCTTCTGCCGCGCACGGTACACCGTGCCCATGCCGCCCTCGCCCAGCACGGCGCCGATCTCGTAGTCGGCGAAGACCTGTCCGGTCAACGGCCCGCGCTGGCCGGTGCGGTGCCAGCCATCGTCCTCGGGGGCGGCGGGCATCGCCACGGCACGCGGCTGAGGCTCGGCGCCCGCGATGGTGCGCTCCTCCCCGTTCCAGCGGGCGGCGAGGTCACCAGCGGTGCGTTCAGCGCCGTCCCAGCGCTTCGATCCGGTGGAGGTCGCGTCGGCGCCATCCCAGCGTGCTGCATCGGCCATGGGCGGCGCGTCGTACGCATCGCCGACTGGCTGGCAATATCAGGCTGGGAATCGCAGCGGGTTAGAAGCCAGGCTTCGGCAGGGGCACCGGCGGCGCAGCCGGCTCGACCGCGGGTTCGCCATCCCGGATCTCCTCGGTCTTCAGCACACCGACCGGCTCCTTGGCGCGATCCGGCAGGGCGATCGGGATGTCCTTGGCCCGGACGACGAAGCGGCGCTCGCCGAGCTCCTGGCGGAGGTCGAGGACGATGGCACCGTCGGCCGGCAGGCTGATGTCGATGACACGGGCGACCCAGCCCGGTTCCTGGCTGTCGTTCCAGCCTTCCTGTTCGACCTCATCGCCGGCGGCATTCTTGAAGGTCAGCGTCTCGATGGCCCGCTCCAGGGCGGGCGTCATGCCCAGGGTCAGGGTCTCGGCGCCGAGGTTCTCCAGCTCGACCTCGGCCCCCTCGAGGCCATCGATGCGCATGCGCTTGGCGATCCAGTCGCGCGCCGGCTTGATCGAGGTGCGGCGCAGACCCTCGGCGGCGACGCGGCAACGCACCGCGACCGCGAGGGTCTTGAGGCTGTGGACGTTGTGGCCCGGCGGATTGAAGGCGACCGAGATGTCGAGCTGCCCGAGCTCGCCTCCGCCACCGCCGTTGCCACCGTCCTCCTGCAGGCGCAGCGGTTTGCCATCATCCCCCAGGGCCTCGATCAGTTCGACCCCCATCACCTCGACGATGCGGAGGCGTTCGCTCAGCTTGGCCATCAGCCCGATCTGCAGGCTGTCCTGGCCGCCCTGCAGCCGACCTTCGTCGAACCACAGATTGGCATTGCGCGAGACGTGGGTGGGTTGGGCGGCCAGCTCGGCCGGCGCAACGTCGCCAGCGGCGAGGGCTGCGGCGAGGAACAGGATCGAGGCGATACGCATGCCCTGGACGCTAGCGGGGAAGTCTGCCGGTGCCAACGATCTCCTCACGCAGCACGGCCAAGGGCATGCCAAGACGGCCTGCCGCCGCCGCGACGTCGTCGGCCTCCGGCTTGGTCCGGGTCGAGCCGTCGGGCAGCGTCACCGTCTTGGTGCGGATGCGCTCACCGCGGAACAGCACCTCGCCCGTGCTGCGCGGCAGGATCTGGCGACCGGCCTCGTGCCAGCGCACCCCGATCGAGCTGGTGTGCAGCAGCACCGCCTCCGCCAGGCGCGGACGGTCGGCCGGCCGCGCCAGCACGGTCAGGACATGGCCTGGACGGCCCTTCTTCATCATCACCGGCGCCAACCAGGCATCGAGGGCTCCCTGCTCCAGCAGGCGGGTGACGGCGATGGCGAGATCCTCGCCGGACATGTCGTCGATGGTCGCCTCGATCACCGCCACGCGTTCGCCCGGCACGTCCTCGGTGAGGATCAGGCAGCGCACGGCGTTGACCAGGCCGGGGATGTCCTTGTGACCCGCGCCGCTGCCGCTGGCGGTGATGCGGCCGCTGGCCGCCCCGGCGTCGGTGGTGAAGGCATCGGCCAGGCCGCAGACCAGGGCGCAGCCGGTGGGCGTGGTCAGCTCGCCGGCGTCGCCGCCGATCAGGCGGGTCGGGGCGCCGGTGCGCTTGAGCATCTCGGCCACCGCCGGCACCGGCACCGGCATGCGGCCGTGGGCGCAGCGCACGGTGCCGTGGCCCGGCACGATGGGGCCGGCGACGATGCGGTCGATGCCGAGCTGCTCGAGCAGCAGGCAGGTGCCGACGACATCGGCGAGGGCGTCGAGCGAACCGACTTCGTGGAACTCGACCGCCTCGGGCGGCACGCCGTGCACCGCGCCCTCGGCCTCGGCGAGCAGGCGGAAGCAGCGCTGGGCGCGTGCCACGACCCGCTCCGGCAGGGGGGCGCGGGCGAGGCGGTCGCGGATCGCGGCGTAGGGGCGGTGGGGATGATGTTCGGTGTCCGGCGTTCGGTGTTCGGCGTTCAGCAGCGTATGTGGTGCCTGGATCCAGCGCGGTTCCTGCTCGGCATCGACGTCGACCTGGGTCGCCGCCAGCGGTCCGGCCATGACGCTCTTGGCATGGATGCGGATCGGTCCGCAATCCAGCGCCAGCAGGTCGCGCTCCAGCCGCTCGCGGTCGCCGCCGCAGGCGAGCAGGGCGGCGAGCAGCATGTCGCCGGCGACGCCGCTGGGCATGTCGAGGTACAGGGTCGGCATGACGGGGTTTATGGAACCACCGACCCTTGAGCAACCCGTGAGGCGGCCGACACTGCGGCCCATGCCGGTCAAGACCACGGTGCTCCGCCTCGAACGCCAGATCCGCGAGGAGAACCTGCGCGCTCTCGAGACGACCCGCCTGGAATGGGAGCGGCTTGCAGGCGAGGTGGTGGCGGCGGCGCGCCGGCGCGGTTTCGCCGGCGACGATCCCTACCTCGCGCTGCAGACCCTGTGCGTGCAGGATCCCGAGAGCCGGCGCCTGGCGTTGAACGTCGGCGAGCTGTGGCTGACCTTCTTCGGCTGCCTCGACCCGTCGGGCGGCGGCGCGATGAGCCGCTTCCGCGGCGAGGCCGACGAGCTGAACAAGCGGCTGGCCAAGGCCGTCCCCGGCGAGGGCCCGGATCCGGCGCTGGCCGCCGATGTGCTCGAGACGCTCGATGACTTCTGGCGGGCGCATCAGGCCCAGGTCGGCGATCGCCTCGCCCGCCTGGCCGAGAGCAGCGGCGTGCGCGCCACCCAGGAGCTGTCCGCGGCGCTGGGCCAGGAGCGCGAGCGCCGGGAACGCGCCGAGGCCGACGCCCGCGCCACGGTCGAGTCGCTCGCCGCCTTCCTTACCGCGATCGGCGCCGCGATCGAGGGCCGCCAGAGCAGGCCGCTGCCCGGCCGCGCCGAGGCCCTGGTCGAGGCGGTGCGCCGGGTCGGCGAGGCGCGCGCCGAGCTGGCGCAGCAGGTCGCCGAGCTGCGCAGCCAGGTCACCCAGCTGTCGGGCGAGCGCCGCGAGCTGATGGAGGAGCTGAAGGCTCGCGACACCGCGTTGGCGCGGCACGAGGCCGGCGAAGTGGCCGAGTTCGAGCTCGACGCGGGCGCCGCCGCGGCCGCCCTGAAGGCCTGCGACCGCCATCTCGACCAGCTGGTGCGCCACCTCGCCGAGCTGCGCGCCATCGTCCCGCTGAGCGACGATCCGCGCCGCTACCGTCCACGCCTGTTCGGCGGCGAGTACGAGCTGAAGACCCTGCCCGGCCAGGCCGCCGCGCTGCGTGACGCGGCCCGCGACCTGCTGTGCTATGCCGATCGCGCGCGCTGGGCCCTGGGCGTGACCCGCCTGGGCAAGGCCTCGTCGCGCCTGGGCAGCGTGTTCCAGGAGCTGGTCCGTCTGATCGCGGCCTGGCGCTCCAAGCTCGGCGATCCGCCGCCGGTCTCGGCGACCATGGCGATCCGTGCCGCCGACTCGGTCTGCGCCCTGCCGGCGGTGGCGGCGGCCGACGTCGAGGCCCTGCTCAAGCGGCGTGGTGCCGGCGACAAGGCCGCCGCCGAGCTGGCCAGCGTGCTCAGCCGCACGCTCGCCGAGGCGCGCGGCGTGGCTCCGCCGCGCACCGAGGCGGGCAAGCGCGAGACGGCCAAGGGCGCCGCCAGTCGCCTGGCCGGCGAGCTCGCCGATCTCGCGGGGCAGCTCGAAGCGGCCTTCTCCGAGGCCGTCGCCGCCGACTTCCGCCTGCCTGCGGCCGAGTCGAGGCTCCTCGCCGAAGAGCAGCTGCTGCGCCTGGCGGTGCAGCAGCTCGACGGCGGCTGCGCGGAGTTCGCCCAGCTGCCTGGCGCGCCGGAGGCCAAGCTCTCGCCGCTCAGCGCGCGTGGCGACCTCGATGGCACGCTGCTGGCGGCTCGCACCCGCGCCGACTGGCTGGAGCGCGTGGCGGCCAGCCGCTTCCGCGTCGCATGATTGCCACGTCATTGCCCCAGGGGATTGCCACGTCATTGCCCCAGGGGATTGCCACGTCATTGCCCCAGGGGTTAGGGGTCAGGGGGGATTGCCCCTCCATTGCCCCAGGGGGCGCAAGCGTGGGGAGGAGATCTGCGGCCACGACCCTAACCCCTGGGGCAATGGAGTGGCAATGAACCCCAACCCCTGCGGCAATGAAGGGGCAATCCCCAACCCCTGCGGCAATGAAGGGGCAATCCAGCCGTGGGAGCGCTGCATGCTCGACGGCTTCGGCCCCGAGGCGGTGCGGCCGATCGAGGCGGTGCGGCCGTTGGCGGCGCGCCTGGCCGACGGCGAGGCGCGGCTGGCCGATCTCGCCGACTTCATCTGCGGCGACCCGGCCGGCAGCGCCAGCCTGCGCACCCTGGCCGACAATCCTGAGCTGTCGCTGCTGCTCATGCGCCTGGCCGGCATCAGCCGCTACGCCTTCGACGTCGCCCGGCGCGTCCCCGGCGTGTTCTGGCAGATCGTCGAGGAGGGCCAGCATGCCCAGGTGTGGGGCCGGCGCACCATGGCCGCAGCCTTGCGCGGCGACCTCGCCGGCCTGCGCGACGACGAGGCGCGTCGCGGTGTGCTGGAGCGCTTCAAGCACCACCACTGGCTGCGCCTGCTGCTCGGCGAGGCCTGCGGCCTGCTCGGCTTCGAGGCCATCGTCAGCGAACTGTCCGACGCCACCGACGTGCTCGCCGATGCCGCGGTCGGCCTGGCCGCTGCCACTGTCGCCGCGCGCGGGCCGGTGCCGGCCTTCACCGTGCTGGGCATGGGCAAGCTCGGCGCCCGCGAGCTGAACTACAGCAGCGACATCGACCTCATCTTCATCTACCGCCCCGATGAGGACCGCGACGCCTCGCATCTGCAGGCGCGTCGCCTGGGCGAGGCGGTGATCCGCTGGCTGGAAGGCCTGTTCCGCGTCGACATGCGCCTGCGGCCCGAGGGGGACCGCGGCGAACTGGCCTTGTCGCTGGCCGAGACCATCGACTACTACTGGAGCGTCGGCCGTCCGTGGGAGCGGCAGGCGATGCTCAAGGCACGGCCGATCGCGGGCGATCTGCGACTCGGTGAGGAGCTGGTGCGCGAGCTGCAGCCCTGGATCTTCCCATCCGATCCACGCTGGGAGGACATGGAGGAGTCGCGCACCATGCGCCGGCGCATCGAGGAGCGCGCCGACGAATCGGACGTCAAGACCGGCGCCGGCGGCATCCGCGACATCGAGTTCCTCGCCCAGCACTTCCAGCTCATGCACGGTGGGCGCATGCCCGAGCTGCGCCTGCGCGCCACCATCCCGGCGCTGCGCGCGCTCGCCGACCGCGGCATCCTGCCGCGCGCCGACGCGGTCGAGCTGGAGAGCCACCTCGTCGTCCTGCGCACCGTCGAGCACCGCCTGCAGTGCTGGGAGGATCGCCAGGAACACGCCGTGCCGACCGATCCGGCCGAGCGCACCCGGCTGGCCTGGCGCTGCGGCTTCACCGGGGCGCAGGCCCTGGCCCTGTTCGACGCCCGCCTGGCGGCGGTGCGGGGCCGGGTGCGCGAGCTGGCGGAGCGCCATCACCTGCAGCGCACGCCGGACGAGGACGCCGCCCTGGCGCTGCTGATCCAGGGCAACGCCGCCCCCCGGCTGATCGACCGCGTGCTCACCGGCCGGAACTTCGCCGATCCAGCGGCGGCCGCACGCCATCTGCACGAGCTGGCTGCGGAACCGTTCTTCATCCTTTCCCGCGCCCGCACCGAGCGCGCCCTGCTGGCGATCCTGCCCGAGCTGCTGCGGCGCATCGGCGCCAGCCCCGATCCCGACCGCGCCCTGGTCAACCTCGGGCGCATCGTCGGCGCGGTCGGCGGCCGTGCGGTGTTCTACGAGCTGCTGGCGGCGCGTCCGGCGGTGCTGCAGCTGTTCGTCGAATTCGCCGGCTTCTCCGACCTCATCACCGACCTGATCGAACGACACCCCGGCCTGCCCGACGAGGTCGCCGACGCCCTCGCCCGGCCGCCGCCGCGCGGCATCGTCCTGCACGCCGAGGCCCGCGCGCTGATCCGCGGTCTCGACGAGCCCGGCGCCCCGCTCGGCTTCCTGCGCGCCCGCGAACTGGCCGTGGCGGCGGCGCGCGACCTGCAGGGCGCGGCCTCGACCGACATCGCCGAGCGCCTCTCGCTGCTCGCCGAGGTGCTGGTGACCGCGCTGCTCGGCCGGGCCATCTCCGACCGCGCCAAGACCTGGGGCATCCCGATGGAGGGGGGCAGGCCGACGCGCTTCTGCGTGCTCGCCCTGGGCAAGCTCGGCGGTCGCGAGATGAGCTGGGGCAGCGACTGCGATGTGCTGTTCGTCGCCGATCCCGGCGGCACCTGTCCCCGCAACGGCCGCGACGGCGACGCCTTCTGGGAGAAGGTCGCGCAGGATCTCTGCCGCACCATGCAGGAGGCCGGGCTGGGCGAGGTCGATCCGCGGCTGCGTCCGTGGGGCGACCAGGGCCCGCTGGTCGCGACCATGCCGGCGCTGGAGGAATACTGGCGCCAGCCGCGCGAGATGTGGGAGCGCATGGCCCACGTCCGCGCCACCTGCCTGACCGGCGATCCTGGCCTGGGGGAGGAGGCGGTGGCGCTGCTGCACCGCCAGGCGCTGTCGTCGCCGCTGCCCGCCGACGCGCTGGTCCAGGTCGCCACCATGCGCCGCCGTCTTGAACAGAGCGTTGCCGGCGAGGACCACCTCAAGCGCGGGCCGGGTGGTTACGTCGATGCCGAGTTCATCGCCCAGGCGCTGATGCTTGGCCGGCCTGCTGGCGACCTGCCGTCGCCGCCGGCCACCGCCGCCTGCCTGCGCCGGCTCGCTGCGCGCGGGGCCATGCCGGCGACCGCCGCGGTCGCGCTGTGCGACGGCCTGGCCTCGCTGCGCCGGATCGAGAACCGCCTGCGCCTGGCCGACGGGCGTGCGGTCAGCGCCCTGCCCGCCGATCCGGCCGAGCGCTCCCGCATGGCCCGCCGCTGCGGCTTCGCCGACACCGCCGCCCTCGACGCCGAGGTGGCGCGGGCGCGCGGCCTGCTGCAGCGCTGGTTCGGCGAGCTGATCCTGGGACCGACGAGTTCCAGCTCGTCGGCTTCGCTTCCGACGAGCTGGAGCTCGTCGGTCCCAGGCGGCTCTTGCCCATGATGTCGGCACCGCCCATCATGCGCTGGAGGAGACAGGCCATGGCTGATTCCGACAACTCCCTCGCCCAGTCCGAACTCGACGATCTGCTGCGCATCCACGGGCTGCTCGGCGAAGGCGACAAGAACGGCGTCGCCCTGATCGACGAGCTGGAGAACGCCATTCTCGACAGCGGCAAGCTGCAGCTGGTGCAGTGGCGCGCGCTGCGCGACAAGCTCAAGGCGATCGAACGCCTGATCCCGCACATCGACCTGATCATCGAGCTGCGCGAGCGCCGTGGCGTGCGTCACCCCTGACGCATGCCGGAACTCGCCATCATCGGGGTCGGCAACGCCGGCCGCTTCATCCACGCGCCGCTCATCGCGTCCACGCCAGGGCTGCGCCTGGCAGGGGTCTGCGCCCGCGATCCCGCACGGCGCGCTGAAGCCGCCAGCGCCCTCGGCTGCGGCGCCTGGGACAGCTACGAGGCCGTCCTGGCCGATGCGTCTGTCGATACGGTGGTGCTGGCGACTCCTACCTCCGACCATGTGGTGCAGGCGCTGGCCGCGCTGGCGGCTGGCAAGCATGTCGTGGTCGACAAGCCCGTGTGTCTCGACCTCGCCGGTCTCGACCGGCTGGCCGAGGCCGAGCGCCGCTCGGGACGTAGCCTGGCGGTGTTCCACAACCGCCGCTGGGATGGCGACTTCCTCACCGTGCAGCGGCTCCTGGCTGGCGGAACGCTGGGGGCCCCGCGGGCGATCGAGCTGGCCTGGGGCGCCTTCGGCCGGCCGCGCGGCTGGCGCGCCACCGTCGCCGGCGGCGGCGGGCGGGTCTACGATCTCGGTACGCACATGGCGGATCAGCTGTGCCAGTTGATGCCGTCGCGGCCGGTCAGCGTGTTCGCCCGGCTGCACGACCCGCTGCCCGGTGATGAAGTCGAAAGCCACGCCCACCTGGTCATCGGCTTCGCCGATGGCGCCACTGGCGTGATCGAGACCGGCTACATCTCGGCCATCGCCAAGCCGCGCTTCCGCGTCCTCGGCAGCCAGGCCAGCTTCGAGAAGCACGGCCTCGATCCGCAGGAGGCGGCGCTGAAGGCCGGCGACGTCGACGCGGCACGCGAGGATCCCGACTGCTACGGCTGGCTGTCGGACGGGATCACCCGCACGCGGGTGCCGACCGTGCCGGGCTCGTGGCGCGGCTTCTACCTCGCGCTGCGCGAGCATCTCGCCGGCCGCGCCGTCAACCCGGTGCCGCTGGCCTCGGTGCGACCGGCGATGGCGATCGTCGAGGCGGCGTTCCGCAGCGCCCGGAGCGGCGGCGTCGAAAGCCTCTGAGGCTCAGGCCGCCGGCGGGGCGAGCCGTTCCAGGGCGGCCCGCATGTGCGGCGGGACCTCGACCGAGGTGAAGGTCGCCATCTCGATCACCGCGGCGGTGAAGCGCAGGCTGGCGGCCACCATCGTGCCGCCGGCCGGCAGCAGGTCGACGCGGCAGGTGTAGCTGTGCGCCTTGATCTCGGTGCACCACAGGTCGATGTCGACGCGCTCGCCATGGCGGAACGGGCGCTTGAAGTCGGCCTCGACGTGGACCAGCGGCACGCCGAAGCGCTTCTCGCGCAGCATGGCGGCGAAGTCCAGGCCGACGTCGGCCAGGCCGGATTCCAGGGCCTCCAGGGCGATGGTCACCAGGCGTCCGGTGTAGGCGATGCCGGCGGCATCGATGTCGTTGATCAGCATGCGGCGGGTGCAGACGCGGGGCATGGGCGGGAGGATACGCTGGGAGGGTCGAGCACCAGCTCGACCTCGGGGCAATGATCGGGCAACCCAGGATGCCCAGCGGGCAGCTGGGAGAGGGCAGCACCAGCTCGACCTCGGGGCAATGGCGGAGCCGCTGTCCGCCCACCCCATTGCCCCGTGGTCGAGCTGGCTCTGCCCGTGGGCAGCAACCCCATTGCCCCGTGGTCGAGCTGGCGCTGCCCTCTAACAGCTCGCCGCCCCTTCCTGCCCAAAGGGTTGCACAAGGGTCTTCTGGAGGGAGTAGCCAAGTTTGCCGGCCTCGGCGG
>JFJP01039080.1_pt2 | contig 14565 bp, 13 predicted proteins | sample 431651 | NCBI WGS metagenome assembly JFJP01 (sample SAMN02602958, study PRJNA72255) | Microbial mat metagenome, whole genome shotgun sequencing project. | biome: fresh water; feature: sink hole; material: water; isolation source: purple microbial (photo- and chemosynthetic) mats found in...
TACGATAGTCACAGCGAGTTGGTAGTTGGAGTAAAAGCAGAGAAAAACCTGGGCGTTTTCACCCTTTCTTTGGCAGGTTCGCATTCCAACCTGAATCTAAGTAAGCAGAATACTGCCGCTGCTTCCCTGACAATTTTGCCACTGGGAAATTTGAATCTGTATCTTACAGCAAACGGGTACCTTCACGGTCAGAAGCAGAAAGATGCGGCAATTCAGCAGTTTATGCATTCCTACACCCTTGGTTTCAAGATTGCAAAGCATTTATGGTTAGAGGGATATTCAACATTTGGGGAGTTCTCGAATCTCTACGATCCTTTCTCGGAACTTACCTACAACAGCCTGGAACTATACAGAAACATCAGCTCGCTAAGTCTAATAGTACCCTTGTATAAGTCAGGCGCGTCACTTTTTGCCGGTGCGCGTTTTTATTCGTCGGAATCAATGTTCGTGCCTGTGGACGGGGTTTTTGCAACAACTAACAGCAGAGAAATCAATTATCAATCATATACATTTGGAATATCATGGAAACTATAAAGAAATTATGTGTTGGGATTTTAATTGGATTATTCACAATCAGTGGGTTTAGCCAGGATTACCCAAAAGTTATTGAAGGCTTTCAGAACAGCTATCTGCACGAGGCCTCCGGAAATCTGGCTGAAGCGATACTCGATCTCAGAAATGTTTATGACGAGAACTCCTACGAAATTAACCTGCGATTGGGGTGGCTTACTTATTCCTCAGGATTGTTCAGCGATGCGCAAAGCTATTATAACAAGGCCATACTGTTAAAACCATTTGCCATTGAACCGCGGTTGGGAATTGTCTTACCACAGGCAGCCATGGGAAACTGGAATTCGGTGATCGCACAGTATGATAAAATCCTTGAGATTACTCCGAATAATTCGGTTGTTATGCACCGACTGGGGCTAATCTACTATGGTCAGAAAGATTTTCTGAAAGCCGAAAAATATTTCGAAAAAGTTGTAAATCTTTACCCCTTCGATTACGACGGACTGGTTATGTATGCCTGGACCAACTTCCAGCTGAAAAAATACCGTGAAGCTAAAGTGTTGTTCAATAAGGCATTGATGAATACCCCATCAGGTTCCTCAGCAATGGAAGGGATGAAACTACTTGAGTAGCACATTCGATTCTGAAATATTTCCTACTTTAGTTCCCGGCTTTGTGGACCAAGGTTTAATTATGGGTTTGCAAAATGGGAATTGCTTTATTTCAGACATAATTTTAATTCAAAGGGGTGCGAATCTGAGGTGATTTCGTAAAAAGTCATACTTTTGGACTAAATAAAATTTACTCCAGTGAGGTTTTTCAAGAAAGTACAGGCCATTAATCAGTCTTTTAACCCAAATATTCGTTTTGCTCTGTTGTTGGTGGTTTTTGCCATTGTTTACAATTACCCTTCGGTAACTCTTAAAAGGCCGCAATCGGTTCATCACTGGCGGCAGTCCGACTGTGCATCCATTGCTTTGAATTATTACCAGAACGGGATGCATTTCTTTCAACCCCAAACACACAATCTTACTTCCGACGGGAGTAAATCCGGCTATTCGGCCCCGAGTGAAATTCCCATCGGGTATTATTTTGTGGCGAGTCTCTATAAAATATTCGGCTATCACGATTTTATCTATCGGCTGGTAAACACCCTGATTTTTCTGCTTGGCTTGTTTTATCTGTTTAAGTTGTGCTATATGCTTTTTGGCGATTTTTTCTGGTCTGCAGCTTTCAGTTTATTCTTTTTCACATCACCTGTGCTTGTTTATTATGGGAATAATTTTCTTTCTGATTCCTCAGCACTTGCATTTGCGCTGATTGGCTGGTATTTTCTGCTTAAGTTTTACTTCAACCGGATAAGGTGGGATTTTCTGGTCGCTATATTGTTTTTCATGTTGGCAGGAGCGTTTAAAGTTACGGCTCTGATGAGCCTGGTTGCCATCTCAATACTATTTCTGATTGAGCTGCTGCATATTTTTAAATTCAGAACTGAGGGTAAGGTTTTCGAAAAGCCGGTTCAAACAGCTTTGCCTATCCTGCTTGCTTTTGGAGTTATTGCCTCCTGGGTTTTCTATGCAAAGTATTTTAATGGGCTGCATAACTCGGTTTATTTCTCCACCCGGATTATTCCAATTTGGGAGCTCGATTCGTCCCAGATTCAAATGGTATTGGATAATGTTAAGGGATTGTGGCTTAGCCAATATTTTCATGTTTATGCGCTTTACTTTTTATCAGCAGCATTCCTCTTTACGTTGGTGTTTATCAAGAAGGCCAATCGTTTTCTGATGGTTGCGAACTTCTTGCTTCTGCTGGGTACTATTGCCTATGTCCTCCTTTGGTTCCCTACTTTCAAGGATCACGATTATTATACTATTAACCTTTACATCCTGCTGGTTTTTGTGATTGTGAATTTCGGTTGGGTCCTCAAAAATCGTTTCCCCAAAGTCTTATCATGTTATTTTCTGAAAATTCTTTTTCTTGGATTTTTGCTGTTTAATATGAATCATTCACGGAATGAGATGTATGGTCGTTATTATGGATGGTGGACGGAGCATCCGGAATATAAAGACTACCATGAGGTTACTCCCTACCTTCGGTCGATTGGTATTGCACCCATGGACACCGTGGTTTGCCTGCCCGACATGACTCACTTTACTCTTTACCTTATGAATCAAAGTGGTTGGACGGGATGTCTCGGATATAACGCTGACAGTGCCGCCGTTGAGGCGTCGATTGAAAGAGGTGCCAAATACCTGATTTTGCACGGGGAGGAGGCCGGCAATCGTCCATACCTCCAAAGTTTTATGACAAAACCAATAGGTGAATTCAATTCCATCAAGATATTCAAACTTGAAAAGTAAGCGCATTGTTTTTTTGATTAATGGCTATTTGTCATAACCCATATTTTTATATCTTCGCCCACTCATTACCCGAACAATTTGCACAACAATAATGTTTATCGGGTTATTATCAGGCAACTTAAACAGAGATAAATGATTTCAGAGATTTTTACTTCAGTGGCCGATTGGTACATGGCGCACATAAATTATGGAACGATCACTTTGTTAATGGCTATTGAGAGTTCCTTTATTCCATTTCCCTCTGAAATTATTATTCCTCCTGCTGCATGGAAAGCCGCTCAAGGTGACCTGAATGTATGGCTGGTGTTTCTTTTCAGTACTCTTGGAGCCCTTATCGGAGCCCTGTTCAATTATTATATAGCCCTGTTTGTGGGAAGGAAGATAATTTACAAACTTGCTGACACCCGGGTAGCAAACCTGATGCTTATTACTCCTGCATCAATAGAAAAAGCGGAGGACTATTTTCGCAAATATGGAAATCTGTCAACCTTTATTGGTCGATTGGTACCAGCCGTTAGGCAGCTGATTTCTATTCCTGCCGGCCTGAGCAAAATGAGAATACCTGATTTTATTTTGTATACCATGTTGGGAGCCATGATCTGGAATGCCATATTAACCGCCTTGGGCTATTTTCTTTATACACAGAAAGATCTGCTCGAATTGTACTATCATGAGCTGAAAATCGGATTCTGGATCCTTGGCATTTTAGTCGTGGCATATCTGGTCTACAAAGCATTCAGGTATAAAAGAAATAAGGCTTAAAATACGCGGAATTACTACCAGGCCGATTTTCTCTGCTTTAAATGGTTTTGATTCTGATTTTCGCAAACGCTTCGGGATAATTATTGTTTATAAAATCAATCAGTTTCTCCCGGATGTTCGTACGCAGATCCCAGTTTTTTGAAGCATCGGAGCTACTAAGCAATATCCTTATCTCCTTATAATGCTCGGTTGCTTTGGTCACCTGGACGTTTACCACTCTGCCATCCCAATCGGCATTGCCTTGGAGCAATTCTGGTAGTGTGCTCCGGATGCTATTTGTCTTCTCTGGCAAAATATAATATTTCGAATTTAACAGGTTTACTAACCCTTCTGAAATCTTTTCAAGATTAGCACAGCTTGTGAAAAGCAGGATCTCGCCTATTGCTGATTCCCCAATGTTTTAACGTACTGCCTGCAGCAAAAATAAACAAAGCGCATTTTTTATTGTTAGATCAGTGTATTTTTGTCATGAAGAGCAGGTATATCACGATTTGTTTTAGTTGCAATCATGGTGGTATCTGCCTAATGCAATTCTAATAACCTTTAAACCAATAACAATGAAAAAAAACATGGGCACTATCGACAAAATCGTTAGGGTAATTATTGCAGCAGTCATCGCAATTCTTTATTTCACAAAAGTAATTCCGGGAACATTGGGTATCGTCCTGCTGATTCTGGCAGTTGTATTTCTCCTTACCAGCCTCATCAGCTTTTGCCCGATTTATGCCCCATTTGGAATCAGTACCTGTAAAAAGCAGGAAAAGAAGTAAGTAGTCAGGCCTAAGGCTTTAGACTTATATTCTTAATTTGTTATTGAGGTTTATCGTTGGCTTTTAGCTGGCGGTGAACCTTTTTTTTTCACTATAATTAGGTATTGGGAATATGATTTCGAATGGATAATCTTGTGGATAAAAACTGATTGACTAAACCTCCCTGATAGCTTAGATTCAATATAAATAGGTTTTGGAGTGCAAGTTTTTCCGAAACTCATTGTCTTTATGTATAATTTCGAAAAATCCATTATGAGAAAAATTATTATCATATCGATAGGGATACTTATCTTCCTAAATAACACGAAATGACCCGCAAAAAACGCAACTCAAAAAGTAATTTTTTTAAACAGCTTTTTCAATTCGGCATTCTTTTTATATTGGCCTATCTGGGAATCCGCTTGATTTTCGATAAAACTTTCACTACCGACTTCGAAGCCTACTGCCCGTTTGGAGGTTTGCAAGCTTTGGGGAGCTATCTCTCAAGAGGTTCGCTGGCTTGCACCATGACGGGCACCCAAATCATCATGGGGCTTTTGCTGGCTGCAGGCGCAATGCTTTTCGGTAAACTTTTTTGCGGATACATCTGTCCGATCGGTACGGTTTCCGAATTAATCGGGAAACTGGGCGATCGCCTGAAAATCAGGTTTACCATTACCGGACTTGCCGATAAATTGCTCAGATCGCTCAAATATGTTCTTCTCTTTATTACGTTTTATTTCACCCTTACATCGAGCGAACTTTTCTGCAAAACTTTTGACCCCTATTATGCGCTGGCTTCCGGCTTCAACAGCGATGTGGTAGTTTTGTATGCTATCCTTACCCTGACCATTCTGCTGGTCGGTAGCCTTTTTGTCCGGCTTTTGTGGTGTAAATATCTTTGCCCCCTGGGTGCCATTTCAAACATATTCAGGTTTTTCTGGTTTTTTCTTACAGTAATAGGGATTTTCGCGCTTCTTCTGGCATTAGATCTGAATATTCACTGGATCTGGCCTTTGGGAGTTGTTTCAGTAGGAGGTTATATCCTGGAAATTTGGAAAATGAAGAAGGTGGCTCTCTCGCCTGTAAACATTACCCGTTCGCTCGATAGTTGTATCAACTGCAATATCTGCAGCAAGAAATGTCCTCAGGGAATCGATGTTGCCAACATGGTGAAAGTAACTCATATCGACTGCAATCTTTGTGGTGATTGCCTTACTCATTGTCCTGAAAAAAACACCCTGCAAATCAATCGCAAAAGTTGGAACTGGCTTCCCGCAGCAGTTCTTGCTATACTCCTCATTATCGGGTTCTCACTGAAGTCGGTTTGGGAAATCCCAACCATCGACGAGAAATGGGGAACCCCCGAGGAAATCGAACAGTCTGCCGTCTTTTCCCAGTCAGGCTTGAAAAATATAAAATGTTTTGGCAGTTCGGCAGCTTTCTCCGCTCAGATGCAAAAAGTGAAAGGTGTTTATGGAGTTGCCACCTATGTGAAACGCCACGAGGTGAAAGTTTGGTACAACCCTGCCATGCTTAACGATTCGATGCTCCAGAAAATCATTTTCACACCGGTTAAAAAGATTTTCAAACCCGTGAAAAGAGAAGTGGGCGAAATCCTTAAGGTCAATGTAAGTCTCGAAAACTTCTTCGATCCCATGGATGCATACTACCTCCAGCAACTGCTCCTTAAATACACGAACGCGGTGGCCCTTCAAACCGAATACAGCTGCCCGGTATTGGTGTCAATTTATTTCCCAGGGGATACAAGCCTGGACCTTACTAGGCTGGTTTCTCTTCTTGAAAGTAAAACACTTTCGTACACAATAAATGAAATCGAGCATAATGTAAATCTGAACTACTTAGTTATTTCCGGTCCAAAAACCGATACCTTATTAATAGATGTTTATGGAAGGGAAATGTATGTCCCGACCCAATCCCGGTTCAATGATTATTCCAGTTATCGACCGGATGAGTTAAGTACACTTAGAGTTCCTATGGGAGATAACAAAGAGTTCAAGGATGACCTTAACTTCCTTATTAGCCATATCTCTGGCGAAGAAGGAATTCTGGGTCTCTATACTTCACTTGATGATTCAGGTAGCGAATGGTTGGAAATCGCATACCTCGATTCACTTATTGAAAAAGCTAAAGTATTGGAGCAAATAAATTCCGATTCTCTGTATTTTGTTTTCCGGGACGGAACTGAAGGGGTAAAAGCAAACCCGTTTGTTTTCAGGGAGGAATTACCTACTCCGGATTTTTGAAAACAGAGCTCCTTACGTGGCTATGGTAGCCCAACTGCTTACATTATTTACTGGTTATATATTAGCTTTACAAGTTCTAACCTGAAAACAAACGAACCACATTGAGAAAATATACTTTATATACCACAGTTGTGATTGCTTTGTCACTTATGCTTATCAGCTGGGGAAACCAGGGACACAAAATCATCAGCGCTTTTGCTTTTTTATCTTTCAATGAAGAGATGAGCCAGTTCAACGACTGGAAATCCTTCCTTGTAGATCATGCCTCCGATCCCGATTACAGAAGAAGCAACGACCCGTACGAGGGCCCAAAACATTATCTGGATATCGACAACTATCCGGAATTTGTAAGCGAAGGGAAAATCGCGCACGACTGGCTTAGTGTTGTTTCCCAGCATAATTATGACTTTGTTATCGACAACGGCACCCTTCCATGGGCTACCGTTGCAACTTACGATTCACTCAGAACCTGTTTTGAACGCCGTGATTGGGCCAAAGCCAAGGTTTTTGCCGCAGATCTTGGGCACTATGTGGCCGACGGATTCATGCCGATGCATATTACAATCAACTATGATGGCAAAATGACCGGGAACGACGGAATCCATTCTCTTTACGAAACCAGCATGCTTGGCGTGTATGCTTCCCAGATAGTATATGAGGGCGATGCACCGAAGCTCGTCGAAAATGTTAGCGACTATGTCTTTGATTACATTTATCGGAATTACCCCTATGTGGATTCAGTGCTTATCGCAGACGATTATGCGAGGTCGGTTTCCTCAAGCACTACTTCATCTGAGTATAAAGCAGCTTTGTGGGAAAAAACCGAAAAGTTTACGGTGGCATTGTTCAAAGAAGCTTCACACAGTGTTGCCGACCTGTTTTACACCGCATGGGTCAAAGCCGGTCGTCCGCTTATCTCAGGAGGGTTCTATTACACCGATGTTCCTTCCGTTTCTGTTATCGGGGGAGTCAAACTGAATCATGTTTTTCCTAACCCGGCTTCAACTTCTGCTGAAATCAGATACTCTCTCGACAAAGCGACAAAGGTGAAACTTGAAATAATAGATACCCTCGGACAAACCATGATTACGCTGGCCGATTTCGACGCTCAGCCCGGCGAATACAGCTGCCGGTGGGGGAATGAATCACTTGCTAACGGATCGTATTTTGTCCGCCTTAAAACCGATGAACTTCAGCTGGTACGCAGAATGGTTCTTACGAAGGAATAATTCCTGCGCATATTTTCGCCGACTGCAAAACCAGAGGAATTCCTCCTCCTGGGTGTACACTTCCTCCCACGAAATACAAACCTTTTATTTTTCCGGTAAAATTCGGATGCCTTAAAAATGCTGCGTATTTGGAATTGCTGTTGGTTCCGTAAAGCGAGCCGCGATACGATGAGGTTCTCAACTCAATTTCCGAAGGGTCAAGAATGTACTCCCTCGTAATCAGTTTTGAGAAATCGGTCTGCAAAATCCTGCTTAATTTGGCAATAACCTTTTCCCGTGTGCGGTAAATTATGAGATCCCAGTCCTGTCCGGCATACTGAGGCGCGTTGATCATTACAAACCAGTTTTCGTGCCCTGGAGGTGCGTCTGAGGGATTCTGTTTCGAAGAGATATTCACATAAACCGTCGGGTCGTCGGTTATATCGAACTTTTCAAACAAATACTCAAATTCCTTTCTGTAATCCTCACTGAAAAATATGTTATGAAGGTCAAGCTCCGGGAATTCCCTGTTAATCCCCCAGTAAAAAACCAATGCCGAACTGCTGCGCTTCTGCTTTAGGGTTTTGTCGGGCGATTTTACGCCAGGGAGCAGGCATTTGTAGGTTGGAATAATGTCCATGTTGCTTACAACCAGGTCTGACTGGATTATCCCGCGCTTGGTTTCAATTCCAGTGGCTTTCTTGTCTTTGTGAAGTATTTCGTTTACCCTTTCGTTATAATTGAACTCAACTCCAAGGTCGCTGGCCAGTTTTACGAGACTGGTGGTTATGGAATACATTCCTCCCTCCGGAAAAAAAACACCGGAATCATGCTCCAGACTGCTGATTATATTGAGTATTCCCGGAGCTTTGTATGGACTCGATCCGTTATAGGTTGCCATTCGGTTGAACATCTGAACCAGCTTCGGATGCCGCAAACGCCTTTCATTCGCTTCGTTCATACTGGTGAAAATATCCATTCTCGGGAACAACATCGCTGCGCGAACGGTTTTCCACGAAAGAAAGGAAGCTAATTTGTGCAGCGATTTCTCGAGAAATACAGGCGATAACATCTTGTGAAGCCATATGGAATGGTTAATGTAACGATTCGTGACTTTTTCATCCACTCCCAGCTTCTGTTTGATTTCAGCGGTATAGTTTGAGCGTCGTGTGTAAGCATTGATTTTCGTGCCGTCTTCAAAAAAGTAACGGCAGGCTAAAGGAATCTGGGTATACCTGAAATAGTCTTCAGGGTTTCTGCCTGCTTCACGAAACAATTCCAGCACATGGTCGGGCATTGTGAAAAGCGACGGCCCCCAATCAAAGCGGTAATCGCCAAGGCTGAAAGTATTCAGCTTCCCACCCGGACCTTCCGATGCTTCAAAAACCTGAACCTTGTATCCCTTCAATGCAAGCCTGATTGCAACAGCAATTCCGCCTAAGCCCGCACCGATAACGACTGCTTTTTTTTCCATTTTGTAATTTATTTTATGGCAATTCGCGATTTCATCGAAGAATCACAGCACATTTTTACCCTCTTTTCCCACTTTTATCCATACCTCATCAAAACCCCATAAGCGTGTTGACATTTCAGGAAATTACCCCCCAGTTTACATTGTTTCGATACAGCTTCCTTAATTGTTTTTTTAAAAGTACGTTTGATTCTTTATTTAGTTCCGGATCGTCATCAATTATTTTAGAAGCCTTGTCTCTTGCATACTGCAATATCTGGCCATCTTTGCCGATATGCGCAATTTTCAGGTCAAAGGCTTCCCCGCTCTGCTGCGTCCCTTCCATATCGCCTGGACCGCGCAACTGCAGGTCGGTTTCGGCAATTTCAAAACCGTCGTTGGTTCGCACCATCGTCTCGATGCGCTTTTTCGCATCGGCAGAAAGTTTGTAGCCCGACATCAGAATGCAATACGACTGGTCGGCGCCCCGTCCCACACGACCCCTAAGCTGATGAAGCTGCGACAGGCCAAAGCGCTCTGCACTCTCAATAACCATAACTGATGCGTTGGGAATGTCAACACCAACTTCAATTACCGTTGTGGCAACCATAATATGCGTGCGGCCTTCCTTGAAATGTTTCATGGAAATTTCTTTTTCCTCCGATTTCATCTTGCCGTGCACTACGCTTACCTGATATTTCGGGGGAGGAAAGGCTCTGGTGATACTCTCATACCCATCGGAAAGATCCTTGTAATCCATTTTCTCCGACTCCGATATCAGAGGGTAAACGATATAGATCTGTCTTCCAGCCGCGATCTGCTCCTTGAGAAAACCATGCATCCGGAGTCGCTTTGAATCGGTTATGTGGATTGTCTTAATCGGTTTTCTTCCCGGGGGAAGTTCATCGATTACCGAAACGTCAAGATCTCCGTACAGTGTCATAGCAAGGGTTCGGGGGATTGGTGTTGCCGTCATTACCAGCACATGCGGAACGGTATCGCTTTTCTTCCAAAGCTGAGCCCTTTGCGCTACTCCGAAGCGGTGCTGCTCGTCGATTATAACCAATCCCAGACCTTTGAATCTGACCTTGTCTTCAATCAAGGCGTGGGTTCCCACAAGAATTTGCAAACTGCCGTTTTCCAGTGCTTCATGAATCCTGGTGCGTTCAGCTTTTTTCGTTGAACCGGTCAGGAGTTCAACTCGAATATCAAGTCCAACAAGGAACTTAGTAAGGGTTCGGAAATGCTGAATCGCCAGGATTTCTGTTGGGGCCATAAAAGCAGCCTGGTAGCCGTTGTCAAGGGCAATCAGCATGCTCATGAGGGCCACCAGCGTTTTTCCGCTTCCCACATCACCCTGCAGAAGGCGGTTCATCTGCTTTCCAGTACCCATGTCGCGACGAATTTCCTTCAATACTTTCTTCTGGGCTCCCGTTAGCTCGAAGGGAAGGTTCTCCTTGTAAAAACGGTTGAAATTTTCTCCCACCTTCGCAAAAACATAACCCTTAAAACTCATAATGCGACCGGCTCTTATCCTTAGAATGTTAAGCTGGAGGAAGAAAAGCTCCTCAAACTTCAACCTTGTTTCCGCTTTGAGAAGGGTAGGGGTGTCGGCCGGGAAATGTATGTTCTGAAGTGCCTTGGGAAGAGAGATCAGCGAGGCCTCGTTCAGAAGCCAGACGGGCAGCGTTTCAGCAATTTTTCCGGCCGAGAGCTCAAGCATACTGTTTACCAGCTTGTGAAGCGACTTGGAATTCAGGAAATTGTCTTTCAACTTCTCAGTGCTGCTGTACATGGGCTGCAGCCTGGTAAGCAGTTCCCGGGATTTGGAGACCTCGTCGATATCGGGATGCACGATGTTTATCTGACCGTTAAAGACCGATGGTTTGCCAAAAACAATATACTCTACACCCGGTTTGTAAGTGTCGACAATCCATTTCTCCCCCCGGAACCAAAGAAGCTCAATGCTTCCCGTGCCATCGGTGAAGCCGGCTATCAGCCGCTTTTTCCCTTTGTTGCCGGATTTCTCATATCCTGTTATTTTTCCCTTAAGCTGGATTATCGGCAATTCCGGGTTCAGCTCAGAAATAGTGTATATTCGGGTGCGGTCGATGTATCGGTAGGGAAAATGGTAAAGCAGGTCCCTGAACGTTGCAATTTGTAGTTCCTTTTTTAGGATTTCTGCACGTTTAGGCCCAACTCCGGGTAAAAATTGTATGTCCTGCTCAAGAAATTCCTGCATAAGCTTTGATTGCCGCGTAAAGATCGGAAAAAAAAACGAAGCTAAATTTGCGGCTATTAACAGGTTATTAACCGTTATCGATTTGTAAACCAAAATAAAAGACCAGACCAGGGGGTAACGCAGGAACCTGAATTTGATAAATACAGGCCGGGAGTGAGAATAATTTGTGTATTTTTAATGTCTAATATTCGTTATGATCAAAATTGCACTCCGATTCATTTGCTACAAGTTGTTTGCCCCGCACCGTAAAGGCTTTGGGGTGCATTCTCCATTTGTTTTCAACCTTGTTTGCAATGTGCTTAACGGAAGAGACGATGCCGAACTGAAGGAAATTTCAGTCTGGCGGAAGAAATTATCGAAAGACACAAGCATTATTACCACCGCAGATGCAGGGGCAGGTTCAAAGACCCATAAAACCAAAGGGAGAAGTGTGGGGCAAATTGTACGCAAATCGAGCATCAGACACAAATACGGCCGTGTTATCTACAAGCTTGTAAACGAATTCAAGCCATCCACGATTATTGAACTGGGAACAGGAATAGGCATCAGCACAGCTTATCTCGCAAAAACCTCTGGCCAATCCCATGTAATCACTATTGAAGCGGATGCTGAAAAATTGACATTTGCGGGCCGCTCTCTCGAACAGATCGGCGTGGATAATGTTTTGTTCCGGAATGGATCATTCAACGAGTTGCTTCCGGAGATCCTTAAGGAAGAAAAGCAAGCTTTCATGGTTTTTGTGGACGGGGATCACAGTTACAGGAAAACTATTGATTATTTTGAAGAAATCAAAAAGCATATCAATGAAGAGTCCTTTATTGTTTTTGACGATATAAGGTGGTCGGAGGATATGGAAAAAGCTTGGGGCGAGATCCGTCGAGACCCTGCCGTTTCCATTAGTATTGACTTGTTTTTTATGGGAATGGTTTTTTTCAGGGGAGGAGTCCCCAAACAGGATTTTGTGATAAACTTTTAATAATTAATTAAGGAGTTTTTCGTTAATATGAGTAATTTAGTACAGATATTAAAATATTTAAGGCTTTGCAGAGTTTTATCAATTAGAGAATGACAGGTAGCGGAGTTTGTCGAAGTGAGTTTGTAGATATTAAAATGGCTGGCCACTGAGCTTGTCGAAGTGAGAAATGAAAAAATAAAAAATGAACGACACAATTATCCATCTCGAGAATGTAGTTAAGAATTACATGATAGGTACAATCGTTGTAAAGGCACTGCAGTCTATCTCCCTCGAGATAAAAAGAAATGAATACGTTGCTATCATGGGTCCTTCGGGTTCAGGTAAATCGACACTGATGAACCTTCTAGGGTGTCTCGATACCGCAACCAGTGGAAAATATGTTCTTAATGGTACCGATGTGAGTAAAATGCAGGATAATGAGTTGGCCGAAATAAGAAACAGTGAGATCGGATTCGTTTTCCAGACATTTAACCTTCTTCCCCGTTACACAGCCCTCGAGAACGTTATGCTCCCATTGATTTATGCCGGAATGAACAAAGCCGACCGGATTGAAAGGGCAACAAAGGTTATTGAAGACGTTGCCTTGTCGGACCGTGGGCATCATAAGCCCAATGAGCTTTCTGGGGGTCAAAGGCAGCGAGTGGCCGTAGCAAGAGCCATGGTGAACAATCCTTCCATTATTCTTGCAGATGAGCCTACCGGCAACCTTGACTCCAAGACGTCCATCGACATCATGAATCTTTTTGGCGAGATTCATCGCCGGGGGAACACCATGATTCTCGTAACCCATGAAGAGGACATAGCAAGGTATGCCCACCGAATTATAAGGCTTAAAGATGGACTGATCGATTCCGATGTTATAAATGAACATCATATTGGGTCTGTTGTTTAGGGTAAAAAATAGTTACATGAAGATTTACACCAAAACCGGCGACACCGGGAAAACATCGTTGATAGGAGGAAAGAGGGTTCTGAAATCGGATGATAGAATTGAAGCCTATGGAACAGTTGACGAACTTATTGCCTATTGCGGACTGTTAAGGGACTCGTACCCGAACGAGCATTACCACGAGGTGCTGATCGTAATTCAGGACCGTCTTATGGTGGCAGCCTCACTTCTTGCTGCAGATGGGGATGAATTCAAGGAAGGCCTTCCAAAAATTTATGAAAAGGATATCGTGTTTTTAGAAAAAGAAATTGATCTGATGGAGGCTCAACTTACTCCCCTCAGGTCATTTGTCCTGCCGGGCGGTCATCCCGTTGTGTCGCATTGCCATGTTGCAAGAACAATTTGCCGCAGAGCAGAGCGCAAAACAATACTCTTGTCGGAGATAACCCATTCCGATACCCTTGTTATTAAATACCTCAACAGACTTTCAGACTTCCTGTTTGTACTATCCCGTCTCATTTCCAAAGAATTGAACGCTGTAGAGATTCCTTGGAAACCAGACTTGTAAATATGGAAAAAGTTTATATATTTGCGAAAAAGTTGGAAATAGACCCTAATTAGCACACTAAGATATATATTATGTATTGGACACTTGAATTAGCTTCAAAACTTGAAGATGCCCCTTGGCCTGCGAGTAAAGAAGAGCTTATTGATTATGCCATCCGTTCGGGTGCGCCTCTGGAGGTAATAGAAAACCTTCAGGAAATTGAAGACGAAGGCGATATTTACGAAAGCATTGAAGATATTTGGCCCGATTACCCCAGCAAGGATGACTTCTTCTTCAATGAGGATGAATACTAACGACCTATTAAAAAGAGGTTGATTCATAAATGGATCAACCTCTTTTTTTTTGTATGTGCAGCTGCGGTTAACTCACCACCTAAAAACATCATTGCGGTTTTTTGGGCGAAATTCCTCAAGCCATTTAAAGTCTTCAAGTCTCGAAGCAGCCGGAGGAAATTTTTCAAGTGGGTAATAGGTGGCGTCGGGTTTTGTAATGAAATTGATCTTTTCGATTTTCCTGTCTTTCAGGTAAATCTTCAGGTTTGCGCTCTCTGCCTTATTTACTCCCTGAAGTTCGCCCTTATC